>Ga0255760_10001076_pt1 | contig 26900 bp, 15 predicted proteins | sample 071ome_25_FD_179960 | JGI IMG/M metagenome (GOLD analysis project Ga0255760, IMG submission 179960) | Coastal salt marsh microbial communities from the Groves Creek Marsh, Skidaway Island, Georgia - 071410BT metaG (version 2) | ecosystem: Environmental > Aquatic > Marine > Intertidal zone >...
CACACATTGAGGATTCCGACGCCGTGGGCGTTCGACTTTATTTTGTCGATTCCTCTACGACCTTTAGAAATTTATCCATCATCGACTCAGGTGAATTAGGTGCAGGTGCACATGAAGCAGGCTTAGCAGTGAGTTCGACGTTTTTCGCACCCCAATTCGAAGGGCTTGAAATTTCTGGCTCAGCCGGTTCTGGAATTCACACATCATTTGGAGGTGCAATGCAAGGAACAAATTGGTACTTACATGACAATTCTGAATATGGTATTGACCTTACACGTTCTTCCGTGATTGTTCAAGATATTGTTCTTGAAAACAATGGATTTTCCGGTGCAAAGGTTGATGACGCCCGATCAGTAGAATTCCACAACCTCACAAGTGAATCAAACGGATACCTTGGGACCTCATCTCTCGAAAGCTCAGGTTTGGCTTACAAAAAATCCAACGATTTGGAGAGTTCATCTGGCGATGTACGGTGCCAGAACTGCGTCTTGAAGAATAACTCAAAGCACGAGGTTTACGCTGAAGATTCGGTTGATTTGTGGCTTGAACAAATTTTTGTTGGAAGTGTCAATCCAAATGACCCTGCGATGTATATTGATAATTCAGGACTTACATTAAACGTGCAGAAAGGGCAGGTGCACCTCACAAATGTAGAGATTCATCAAGAGAGAAATCTTCTTTCGAACCAACCTGCGTTGTATGTTTCAAATGCAGCAGCCATCATCGATGGTCTTGAATTTGGAGGAAATCATTCGGGCATGTTTTGGGATGGGGCGAACAATGGAAATCTAGCATCTTCAATTTCAAATGCGAACTTCTCGGGATTCGATTGTGCAATTTTTGAAAATCACTCAAATTTATCGGGAATATACAACTCATGGTCGTCATCTTGCACGGGAGGTCTTTCCTTTGTCGACTCTTTTGTTAACTGGTCATTTGCATCAGATTATTCACAGGTGACACCACTTTCGCTTCTTCGTAGTCAAGTGCGGCTTCACGAATCGGTTGACATCGCTTACACCACTGCATCGTATCTCGAAAATTCGTATATTGATGTGGCTCATGACATTCTCGTTTACGTTCAAAATAACAAATCAAACGGGATTCCTTTTGCATACTCGAGCATAGAATTCGATCAATTCAACACCAATGCTACCATTTGGACAAGCGAACTTGGCACAGTTTCGATGAACAATTATGTTTCTTCACGATGGACATCACTTGGAAATTCTGGTTTCACAAGTGTCACAGTTGACTGCGGCTTTGATGGTGTGACGAATTCAACAACTCAAATTTTTCAGCAATCAATGACCATGTATTGTATTTTACCAATAGAAAACCAACCACCATATCTTCGTTGGGCATCACCCATGGAAGATAGTATCTACCCTTCCAACGCAGATGTGTTGTTCAACGCAAGTGGTTCTTTCGATATTGATGATGATGAGTTAACCTATTCCTGGACAAGTTCAATCGACGGTGACATCCTTACAAGCTGTACTGGATCATGGTCATACCCCGATGGACCAGAAAATGGGTCACCTTTCATCGCCAACGGGAACGATGGATTCAATTGCTCATTAACAGATGGAATCCATGTGATAACACTTGAGGTGTGTGATGATAATGGGCATTGTGTGAATGCATCACGAATTGTTGAACTTGTCAACACTCCGCCAATTTTGATTTACGAATTTAACCCGCCACTCGATGCATGGGATGAACTTGTCATGCCTCAAACAGGCACGCTCATCATCAATACATCGGGGACGTATGACCCAGAAAATGACCCCATTGCATGTATGATTAGTTTTACAGGATACAACCGGCAAGGGCCGGGCTGGAACAATGCATGGGTGTGTCCAGAAGAACTCAATTGGAATTTTGACCATGTCGACGACGACCCACCCTCAGTGTTCCAACTTCATGTCACTGTTTGGGATATCGCAGGAAATACCGCGGAATTTACAACAAATGTACGCCTCTACAATGAAATCCCTGAACCAATTTTTTCAGTCGAACGAGATTCAAATTACAGCGAAGCATTTGTGACATTCAACGGTTCACAAACAATCGACCCCGAAGGCGATAATTTGGAAGTCATCTTTTCTTCAAATCTTGATGGAACCTTAGGTGTTCTTAACAACGGTTCGACAAGTTGGTCTGGTTACTTGTCACGAGGTGTGCACATCATTACAATGAGCGTGAACGATGACCGCCCTGAGCATTCAAATTCATCGAGAACAACAACACTTCTTGTTTCAGTAGAGAATTCACCACCCAAAGCATTGATTGAACCATTTGAAATGACAACTTATGATTCTTCAGAATTGATTTGGTTCTCATCGAATGGTTCTGGTGATTTTGATGCTGCATGCGATACATTCCCTCTTGAAGGAGATTTTCACTGTGCTCCATTTGAACCATCGATGGGCTCAGAATTTTTGATTGTAACATGGACCTCAAACCTCGATGGTCGATTGACACCAGAAGGCGAAGATTGGTTATATTTTGAGCAACGATTGAGCGCAGGCAACCACGTGATTACCTTGAGTGTAGATGATGGCATTCACGAACCCGTTGTGACAACAGCAGAAATTAGTATTCTCCCATCTGCCCCAGTCATTCGTATGACGTCACCTGTCCATGGCGACGCATTCCTTTCTTCGGACGAGATTTTGCTCGATCTGCGAGAGAGCAGGGATTACGATGACGACGAATACACATTTTCTCTACGCTCAAATCTTGTTGAAGAACCAATTCTCGTCGAGCGTTCAACCGAGTCAATTCATATCATCCAACTTGGTCATGGAACACATTCATTGACGATATTGGCTACTGATTCAACAGGAATGGAACGTTCTGAAATATTTGAAATCACCGTGTTTGAATCGAATCCAACCGCAATGATAGAATCGCCTGAAAATCGCTTGTCAATTTCCCCCGGAGGCGATATTTTGCTGGAAGAGGCATCAACGGATGCTGACAATGATATTGTATTGAGGGAATGGCGACTTTGGAATAGTACGAGTGGACAATATCAAGTCATCTCAACCAAATCAATTGATACCATATCAGGATACGCCCCAGGAGAATACCACATTTCGCTCTTTGTCGAAGATAGCCGCGGACAATATGATGAAGCACACACCAATATTACACTGCAATCGAGTGTTCCCAGATTCGTTCAGGATTCAGTCGAGTTGAGTACATTGAAATTTACCACAGGTGAAAAGTCGGTATTGAAAGTGTCAGTCGTGTTAATCGATGACGACGGCACGACTCAAGATGTAAGATTAAACATCACCTTTGGTATTCAGAACTGGGAGGTCGCTATGGAACCAACAGGTGCGGATAATCGATGGGAAGGTTCGATTGAGTGGATTCCGCAAGAAGAGGGTTTACCATTTCTCAAAATTATTGCCACTGATGGCGAAGGTGAAAATGCATATGTTGATATCATAACTCGAACGTTAACAGTCGAGGATGGAGACACTTCGTCGTTCGGCTCGTTGCTCATTGGCATTGGAACCGGTCTCATCCTTACATTCCTTGCTGTTTTGTTCATCGTTCGTCGCAGAGCGAAGTTAGCTGATATTGATTCGATGATCTCTTGGGAGGCATTCCGAAATCCAGGCGAGCAAAAAGATGTCCCAGAATTAGATTCCTCCCAAGATGAGACCGACGAAGAAGCCATCATGCCTGCGATGGTTGATTTGGATGATTTGTGAGCATCATTGCTCGGGCAAGTCCTTGTTCAATGAGTCTGGATTAGAATCCCTTCCACCCCACGGTGTTAATGTTCGTTGAATCCCTAATCGCTTGAGGAATAAAAACTTCAAATTCTTCCAGCCATCGCCCCATGTGTGAATTTCTGCATCGCCAACACGAGGTCGATAAGGTACCGAGATTTCCACGGCTTTTTTCTTACCAAGATTTTTCCTTGCTAGAATTTTAATCTCTTCAGAAAGCGGCATGCCATCGTTGGTTGGTCTCATTTTTTCATCTTCGAAAATTGATTTTCGTAAAACCCACATGCCCGATTGCGAATCTTTGAATCCATAGCCAAAAAGAACTCTTGCGGTGAATGAGAGCACCCAATTTCCAAAGCCGTGAATGCCGGACATGGAGCCCTCTTCTGCTAGCGTGAGTCTATCGCATGAAATGAAATCGAGATTGTCTTGAAGCAATCGCTCAACGAGTTTTGGAATCAATTCTGCTGGATAGGTGCAATCTGCATCAAGTGTAACAATGATGTCATTTGATGCGACGTCAAAACCTGTTCTGTATGCTCGACCATATCCTCGACGGTCTTCAAGGTGAACTCGAATTCCTTTATCCAATGCAATTTTCCTCGTGGCATCCGATGAATTTCCATCGACAATCATAATTTCAAGATTTTTACACCAACCTCGTGGAATGGAATCAATGGTCATCGCAATGGCTTCTTCCTCATTTCGAGTAGGAAGAAGGACGGTAACAGAGACCGGGAGGACATCCGCCATGGTGTTGTGCAGGGCTTGTATTATATTGAACCAATGCAAGAAAACCATGTTGTGAATGGCATGAATCCATTGGTTTGAAGGCTTGAACACCATCCCCTTGACCGTGCATATTGCGATTGTCGCAGGTGAATACCCACCTCGATGGGGTGGTATAGGCTCAGTTGTGTTTCATCTTTCTCATCATTTTGCTCAACTTGGCCACGAAGTATCAATCATCACTCGAAAACATTCGGGACCATTTCCATCACAAGAAGGTGTTCGGGTGATTCAGGTTCCTTGGACACCACTTCCGATGGCTTTTACTCGGTCGTATGGAAAGAATGCAAAAAAGGCGCTCATTCGTCTCCACAAGAAACGTCCAATTGATGTGATTCATGCTCATTTGCCTCTTGTATCTTGGACAAGGCGAGAATTTAGAACACTACAAGAAAATATTGCACCTATTGTATCAAGCCTTCATGGCTCATGGCTTGGTGAACGAGAAGGAATTCGTCGTGCTGCAAAGGCTAAGGAATCTGCAATTTGGCGAAATCCTAACGACACAGCAATTTGGTTGACCTCCAAATGGTATGCAAGGTTTGAAAGGGCGGGCGTTTTGGAATCAGCCCTTTGTGTGGCAAATTCAGAATCGACAAAAAAAGAATTTGAACAATGGTACAAACCCAATCCTAATTTCGATTGCAAAGTGGTCCTTTGGGGCTGTGACCACATGGTCTTCAGACCTTCAAATGAAGATGATGAGGATGAACAAATTCGTCATGAGAAACTTCGCTTAGGGTATGGTTGTGGTGATGAAGCAGCACTCGAACATCAACCAACCACAGAAACCCCAATGCTGTTGGCAGTTGGTCGCTTGGTTGCTAGAAAAGGGTACATGACGCTACTTCGGGCCATGCCAGAGATTCTATCGGCAAATAGCGGAGCGAAACTGATTATCGTGGGGAGAGGTCATATGAAGAAATCCTTAGAAAAAACCGCAAAGAAGTTTGGAATTCAAGATTCTATCATTATTCAAAGCTCATTATCATTTGACCAACTCGCCCAACATTTCCGTTCTGCAGATCTGGTGATTTATCCTTCATATTACGAAGGCCAAGGGCTCATTCCTCTCGAATCTTTGGCCAGCGGCACACCAGTTGTCACCGTCAACCAGCCACCACTAACTGAGATGATTGATGCCGAAGTTGGTGGATTATTTGAACGTGGAAATCCTCGTGACCTTGCCAGAGTTGTGATTGAAACCTTGCGTTCTAAAGAGCGGTTGCTTCAAGCAGAACGTGGCAGAGCAAGGGTTCTCGACAAATTTACCTATGAACACAATGCAGCAAAATTCGTAGAAATATTTCACAAGGTTGTACAAAAGAATTCTGAAGGCTAAGATGTCATCTCGAGTTCCTTAATGTGATATCGTTAAAGTATAGTTTCTATAGCCTCTTTCATGGACAACGACCATGATGATTCAGAGGAATTCGTCGGAGAATCTAACGAGACAGACCACCCTTCAGATGTTGAAGGAGATCATGTTTTAGAGGAATCATCCGAAAATGAGTCATCAGATGTTGTCGAAGGGAATCAAGACGATTCGAACGAATCTTCAGAAAATAGCTCTTTATCTCCTCAATCCCAACCACAAATACCTTTGCCATTACAAGATGATGAACATCAAACAGATGAAGAAGGTGCCAGTCAGTCAACAAAAGTTGTAGGTATGACAAAAAAGTCAATCGCACTTCTCCTCGCTGCGATGTTCCTTTTTTCTATGCTTGCTGTAGTTCTTGCGAATGGTATGGATGATAGTAAATCAGAACTAGATTCTAGAGATGATGATGACCCAGTTGACTTGGAATATGTTCCAACCCTGAATATGTTGCCAGATTGCGATGACAACGAAGATGAGGAGGTCATACTCGTTCTCGAAACTGCGACAATTTTCACTTGCACGAATGATGGATGGTCCAGCACTCCTCTTCTATCATCGACTGATAGCGGTGTAGGCAATGATACGACCTCTGAACAACCTCAACCATCAATAATTGATACAGAGAACATTGAACAGGGTCTAGAATGTGCGAATGGAGGCATTCGAATCATCGTCGGCTTCGACGAAAATGGTGATGGAATGCTTCAATCCAATGAGATTGATTCTAGTTCAATTCTTTGCAATGGAGAAGATGGAGCTGATGGTTCAAATGGTCTTGATGGAAATGATGGTTCAAATGGTACTGATGGAACCGATGGTGTGAATGGCACGGATGGAGCACAACCCTCTGATTTTTTGGCTCAAGTATCCGATGAACCATCAGGAATAAATTGCGAATTCGGTGGTTCAAAAGTTGAATACGGTTTTGATGAAAATTCAAATCAAATTTTGGATGGCGATGAGATACAATCAACGACATACATCTGCGATGATAATGGGAGTGGAAGCTCAATTTCGCCATTATTTCTTACGAAAGTGAGCCCAGTATCTTTCGAAGAATGCAATGCTGGTGGACAAAAAATTGAGCAGGGTTATGATGACGGTGATTTGAATGCAATTGCAATGAATGGTGTCTTGGAAGATGATGAAATCGATTCAACGACGGTGTATTGTTCAACATATGATGTTGAAATTCCTATTGAGGTGAATCCGAATGGGCCATCGTTCGCACAGGCTTTCAGTTCCCATGGTTCAACCCTTTACTTTTCAGCGACCGATGGGAATTCAGGGAAAGAGTTGTGGGGGTATGACACAGATAACGATTCGTATTGGCAAGTTATTGACCTAAATCCAGGTACAGGAGGCTCTTCGCCGTCTTCGATTGTTGTCATTGGCGATGATATTTTCTTTGCATCAGAAGGGGATGATGCTCGGTCTGAATTATGGCGATTCGATACTTCAACAGGTACAGCAAGCAAACCCGCAGACTATTCTGGTACGGGTGCTAGTTATCCAAACCACCTTACGGCAGTTGGGGAGTTACTCTTCTTTTCTCAGGAGAGTGGCGACCAAGGGGTTGAATTGTACATCATCAATACCACAACGATGGATGTCTGGTTCTTCGATCTTGAAACGACACCTGTGGAAGGAAGTTATCCAACGGGATTCACACAGATTGGCGATGAGGTCTTCTTTACAGCACAGACATTATCCGAAGGACGAGAACTTTGGAAGTATGATATTCAAAACAATTCTACATCAATGGTTTTTGAGTTCTACACTGGTTCTTCAGACGGCTTTTCAGGAGAGATTTTCCAATATGGTGAAGATTTGATTTTCCAAGGAGATAACGGCGTTTCGAATGCTGTTTTTCGATACAACACATCATTAAATCAAACACAACAAATTCAATCGATTGATTCAAGTCTTTCCTCAGTATCTTGGTTCCATGTCTATCAACATCACTTGTTTTTCATCGCTAATGACGGCGTTCATGGATTAGAAAATTGGGTGACGAATCTTGAAAACGATACCACATGGATGATGGCAGATATAGCCGAAGGTTCAGCAGATTCGGATTCAAGATACAAAATTGGTCATGAGGGTAAATTGTTCTTCAGAGCCGAAGATTACATCACCGGAGAAGAACTTTGGGTGTACGACCTCGCAACAAATCAAACACTGCAATTGAAAAATATTAATCCAAATGGAGCATCATCGCCAAGAGAATTTGTTCTTCATGCGGGCGAGGTATACTTCTTTGCTTCCACAGGTCCTGGTCTTTCTGAAATGATGAGGGTTTCATCTTCAATTGAAATTTCAATTGAATCATGAAGAAATTTGTGTGAATCTAGCCTTGAACTTAAGATAGTGTATTCGAATCCACAATCGAAGTTTGTTTCGTAGTGAAATCCCAAGTTTCGATGAAAAAATGTCGCCCGACCTACGAAGAATTTCCTCGAAAATCTGAACATAAGCGTCGAGCATAATTTCGGGTTGAATCCTTGACCTTGGCTCAAGGAATTCAAACAGGTGAAGGGCTGATTCTTGGTGACGACGCACAATATCGAGGTACTCAAGAATGAACGCCTTCCAATTTTGCATCTTTGCTAATTTTGGATTTCGCAGGTCGTTGATGTCGATGTTGTATTCTGCCAGAACCTCGACAGGAAGGTAAATTCTTCCTCGTTCGAGATCTTCACTCACGTCGCGTAGTACATTGATGAGTTGCATCTGGATGCCGAGGTCAATTGCATGAAGACGAGCCGCTCTGTCTTCATAACCATAAATTTCGATAAGAACAAGTCCAACTGCAGAAGCCACCTTGTAGCAGTATGCACGAAGTTCATCCCACGTGTTGCATCGAACATGAAAGAGGTCATCTTCCATACCTTCCAAAATTGTTTCAAAGTCTTGGAGTCGAATAGGATAACGTTTGAAGACATCCTGAATAGCAACAAATACTGGATGTGCTCCCTTAGTAATTTTATGCTCACTTGCCAAAGCAAGATGTTTCCGGATGGATACAAGAGCCATGAGCCTTGAAATGTGAGTTTTTTCATCATGTGCAGGATTTTTTCCAGCGTGAATATTTTGAATGATGTTGTCCCTTTCATGAGTTGCGTCGAGGAGACCTTTGTCCGCCTCCATAGTAACCTCTTCATCACCATCAACGATGTCATCGACCCATCGGCAAAGGGCATAGACTGCATGGACTGCTCTTCTTTTGTGATATTCTAGCGCAGAAAAAGAGGAGTAAAATGTCGTTGATGCATTTTTGCAGACCATTTCGCAATGTGCATACGCCCTGTCGATGTCGATTTGGTTCATGTTATCACCTCAACTGCTGGAAGGCACAGGATTCCCTTCAGATTGTTTGACGCTTTGATTTTTTGCTGGCTTGGAAGATCGCTTCCGACTTTCAAACCATGTGTCGACACCGTTCCAATCAGGGTCAATGCCGAGGCTATCAAGAATAAGTTTGGATGAGATGCGAGCGGATTCGTAGATGACCGGTAATCCGCTTCCAGGGTGTGTGCCGCCGCCTACAAGATACAGGTTTTTGATTTCATCAAATTCGTTTTTTGGCCTTCGCCAAAGCATTTGGTCAAGACCGTGTGCTAAATTGAACACAGCACCTCGGTAGCAGTGGTCACCCCAATCGTCTGGTGTAATAATCAGCTCTGTAGCAATGTGATCACGGATGTCTTCGAATCCTAGTTTGCTTTCGATTTGGTCGAGAATGCGGTCACGGAATGCATCTTTTTCCTTGTTCCAATCAATATTTTCGTGGATGTGTGATACCGGGACAAGCACATAGACCGTGGAACATCCATCAGGGGCGAGTTGGGGGTCAGTGACACATGCGTTTTGGACATAGACCGATGGGTCGTCCCATGTAATTCTGTGATGTTTTTCGATGTCTTCTAGATTATTCACATAATCCTTTGAGGCATAAATTTGGTGATGAGGCAAATCGTCGAATGATTTGTTAACGCCCAAATACATCATGAATGTAGAACAAGAATATTTCTTGTTATCGATTTTCTTGTTCGACCACTTTTTTCTTACAGTATCTGGGAAGAGTGATGTCATACCTTGAGCAAAATCGGCATTCATCACAACCTTGTCTGCATAAAATCCACCCTTTTCGGTGCGGACGCCCAAAATTTTCTTTCCGTCCATGATGACACCATCAACACTCTCACCCATTCGGAATTTGACACCTAAGCCTTCAGCGATTTCGGCCATACGCTCTGAAACGCTACCTAATCCGCCTAATGGGTGGAAGATACCGTACTCATATTCCAAAAAAGCGAGCATTGTGAACAGACTTGGGCAGTTGAAGGGAGACATGCCGAGATATTTTGTCTGAAACGACATGGCGAGCATGAGTCTGTCATCATCGAATAATTTCATCAAATCCTTAGCAACAGTTCGCTGTGGTCGCAGGACTTTTGCAACCCTCATTGCACGCTTGGAGAGCAAATCGGTAGGGCCATACCATGGTTCTTGAAGACATGCTCTTGACTTGTCGAGTTTTGAGCGATTATCGAGTACGTAGCGTTCAAAGGCCTTTGCGTTTTTCTCGCCCGAGAGTTCTGAAATTCTTGACCGCATTTGGTCGAGGTCACTCGTGCAGTCCAATGATCCACCTTGCCCAAATATGAGTCTGTAATTCATGTCGAGCTTGTGTAATTTGAGTTCTTCATGAGCATCAAGACCCACCGCTTTGAAAATGTCTTCGATGACTTCGGGGAAGTGGAAAAAGGTTGGGCCTAAGTCGAATTTGTAACCGTCCCTTTCGAAGACTTTGTTCCGACCGCCAACGCTCTTGGAGCGCTCAAAAACGGTGACGTCAACGCCCGCTTTCGCTAAGAGAAGAGAAGTAGCAAGCCCACCAGGACCTGCGCCGATTATTGCGACTGAAGGATTCTTACTAGAGCTCATTAGTATCACGTCGTTGAATTAGGTTTTAAAGTAAGGTTTTGCTCCACTTTGGTTATATTGGTGTGAAAAGATTCAGGAATAATTGAACTTACGTCGATAAGGGATGCGAATTCATCCAAGTATGGGCCCATAGAACTGATGAGGTCAACTTGAGGATACCCCTTGAGGACCATACCATCCATGTACATGAGAGAGCGAATGATTGGAAATGCTTCCTCGCCAAAAGCACATCCTGCGAGGACAGCAGCCTTGACGGTCTTCATCATTTGCTCAGTGAGAGAGACCTCTGATACTGATGTGCCGACGAATCCGTCATAAAGTTCGAACATGGAATCATAGTATCGCTTCAATGCTTTTTCAGACGGTGGTGTTCCAGCCATGGTCAACATTGCATCAAAGGCATTCTTAAGTTCACCTTTGGCGAGGTAGTAGAAAAAGCCAAACAATGCGTTCCGGACATGTTCAGGTGCCTCACAAATGGCTCCTGTATCGATGAATGTAAACACACCGTTCTCATCCATCATAGCGTTACCAGGGTGTAGGTCGCCGTGGAATGAACCGATGCCAAACATGTAGGCCCCGTGAATCCTAAACAATTCCAACATGTCATCCCAAGACATCGTCTTTGATTCGAGATGGTCTTCAAGAGTCGGTGATTCAATTTTTTCTACAACGAGAATTCGCTCGTTAGAGAGTTCTTTCCAAATTTTTGGAAATTTTAATTTTGGCATAGGAAAGGTATCGTTGTACTGTACTGCAATGTTTTCTAATTTTTCTTTTCCTGCTATTTCATTTGTTAGGTCGAGTTCTCGTAGAGTGTAGTCTTCAATGTGGGATAAAAGACCAAGAGGGTTTCCAACTTTTCGCAATTTTGGTCGAAAGAATAATCCAATTCGAATCCAATTTTTCATCCTTTTGACATCTTTGCGAAACGATTTCTCAAAATCTGATTTTATGATCTTTACAACAACTTTTGTTCCATCGTTGAGTTCTGCGTTGTGGATTTGACCAATACTAGCAGCCGCAAACGGTTGTAATTCTATAGAACGAAAGTTAGAACGAAAATCTTTGTTTGCATGTCTATTCAGAAGTTTTTGGGAATCTTCCTCTGGAATTGTTGCAGCTCGACTGTACAACTGTTGCAATTCGATACATCGTTGTGGGTCGAGTAAATCAGGGCGAAGAGCGAAAATTTGCCCCAATTTCACAGCAAGCAAGCCCATCGATTGAATTTTTTCAATATTGACTGGTTTCTTTCCAGTTACCTCACGAAAAAATCGAAGAAAGGTGAAGAGTTTCATAGGTCAATTACACTCCATAGGTATATCAATCTCCGTTTTGCATCTAATCTGATAACTCTCTTGGGGCAATTGATTGACGGTGGATGATGTATCTCCACAAATCATCGTTGCTTTGAGTGCCCTGGATTCTTTGTATAACCACATTTGATTCTTTTGTAAATCTTGTCGAAAGTGCACCTTCGATGATACCATCATCCATTTCCCACATTGGAAGGGCGTCGACATCGTCGATAGGTGGGTGGTTTAACCCGACTCTGACGTAGAAATCTGGGTCAACTTCGTAATCAAGAGTTCCAAGTCCAGCATATTCCCACCAATCCATCATTTCATCAAGGAATTCAATATCATTCTCGATACCACGAAGCGAGAATGCAATTTCTTGACCTACGCGGTTACCGATTTGTCGTAGCATTCTTGAAATATCGATACCGAGAACTTTGAGATTCGATAATTTACCTTCTGATAGTTTTCTTCTTGCTTCGTTGACTTCATGGCCTGCGGCAAAAAACGCTTCGGGGTCAAAAGGTGTATCTTCTTCAGGCAGTTCGCCATCAAAACCCAAAGCAATTGACACATTCTTCAAAAACGAACCTTCACCAATGGTCAAACGCAGAGGATCATTGATTTGGTTTTCAGTAAATCGTGCTACAGCGGTTTCAAATGTCACTGCCCCTTCCCAAATAGCGTCAATAAGATTCAGGTGTGCTTCAGTAAACGGCCCAGATTCAATGATAAGAGCGGCATCATCTTTTCCTCTTCCAACCGGGTTATCCTCGATGTTGAGGTATTGAACAACTTCTTTTTGGTCCATAACAAAACCAAGTGAATCAAGCTCATCCGAATGCCGTACATCGATGTCGTCGTGGAGTTCGTTGAAGAAACGAATTGTTCTGCCGTCGAGGTGGGTAATGATTTGAACAACCACACCTCGAAGTGCTGCTGTGTTCACTGCTTCTAATGCATCAGGATTTCGACAGAGATGAAGAATCCCAAACTGCCCGAGAAGCAAGATGAGTCGTTCTTCAGATTCAGTTGCCATTTTTTTGAGTCTACTGTATATGTGTGAGCGTTCTTTGAGTACCGCAAATCGAGGGTCGTCAATGTCTCTTCTTTTTTTCTCATACGATGGAGTTTCATGGCTGATGTTTTTTGCCAGGTCTTCGAAGCCTTCGACAAGGCGGCCAAGTTGTTTTTTTCTTGCTTCGATAATATGTTCCATTGCTTCATCAACAGTAAGGCTTGAGAACAACATCGGGCGATCTGCGGTTGCAGTCACAATGCCCATTTCTTGTAATCGAGATAGACTGTTGTATGCATCGAGACGGGTAGTGTTGAGTTGTTTAGCTAATTCCGAAGCCTTCATTTTTGGGTTTGAACCAAGAATCATGATCGAACGGACTTCTCGTTCACTCAGACCCGCCTCCATGAGGAGTTCTTGCCACATCTATTCTCCTCCAGTAACTGAGGAAAGGCTCGCAAGAATGTTCGCAACATGTTTCCGAGGTCGGAACAACCAGTCATACACATGTTGAATTGTGTTGTCTGGGCCAATGATAAAGGAAGATTTTGATGGGAATTTACCCACGTGGAGTGGGACGTTAAACGCTTGTCCAACTTTTCTCTCTTCATCAGCCAAAAGAGGAAATGGTAGGTCGCCGAGTGTTTCTTTGAACTTGAGTAAATTTTCCATTGAACCAGGCCCGATACCAACAATTTCGCAACCAGCTGATTTGAAGAGTTCATATTGTTCCTTAAATGTGAGGCAACCTCGTTTGCAGGTGGGCGAACCATGTTGCGAGTAGAAAAACAAAACTCTCCACTTGCCGTGCAATTCTGAACTGTCAAATGGCGTACCATCGTCAGATATGAGAACGAAATCTGGCGCTTTTTGCCCAATGAGTTGGTTCATTAATATCCATCCTGGGTCTAAAGCATATGACCCATACGCTGTGCTTTCGTTGCTAGATATGTAATGTTTTGCTTACATTTTCCTACAATTATCGGAACCCTGTTTTGAATCCGAATACCTTGTTCGACTAACTGCATTTTCTTATCTGGATTGTTGGTCATGAGATCGATGTCGGTAAATCCTACGGACTCAAGCATCGTAGCAGCAAATTCGTAAGTGCGTGCGTCTGCAGGAAGTCCAAGTTCTAAATTGGCATCGAGAGTGTCAAATCCTTCATCCTGAAGAGCATAGGCCTGCATTTTGGCATAAAGGCCGATGCCCCGACCTTCTTGGCGAAGGTAGACGATTGCTCCCTTGCCGTGTTCTTGGATAGCTTTCATAGATTCTTCTAACTGAGGGCCACAATCGCATCTTAGGCTCCCAAATGCATCCCCCGTCAAACATTCTGAGTGGATTCGAACGAGTGGCAATGTATTCTCAGGTCCTTCGAGGTAGAGAAGAGCGTGCTCTTTGTCCACGATTGGATCGTGAAAGGCTTGTATCCGGAATGTACCAAACTTTGTGGGGAGTGATGCATCTGCTCGTGGGAATACTTTGGGTTGCGCTGGTTGAAGCATAATGTTAGATTTTCCAACTCAAATATAAACTCTCGTCTTTTTCCACTTAGGAATTAAACTGCTGTATATATACAATCGGAAGTGATTATTCATCATGGCGATGACAATGTGCGACCTCGGAGTAGCTGCAAGAGTCGTCAATGACGGTAAAATTCTCCTCGTATGTGAAGCTAAGGGGACGTTCGCAGGAAAATGGGGTCTTCCGAAGGGATATGTCGAAGCCGGGGAAACTCCAGAATCTGCTGTGGCGAGGGAGCTTTTGGAAGAGACTGGCTACATCGGGCACATCCTTGGTTTAGCAGGCCTCAGAACAGCACACAGAAACGCTGGATGTGCAATCTTTCTCACCTATGACCTCCATGTAGAAAACCAAACACATTCATACGATTCTGAGGAGATACAAGAAACACGCTGGTGCTCACTTTCTGATGTCACTCGACTGGATTTCATCTCCGAAACAATGTACCAACTAGCGGTCCAAGCATTAGATGCCAATCATTCAACACTTCCCGGCGAAACACCACTTTCGAAAATTGGAGAACAGTACAAAGTCTACACATCGAACCATATTCAAGATATTCAACTGGGAGGCCTTTCATGATCGGCAACCATCGGATACGAACATTCGGTACGATGAATAAGGATGGAGGTTGTATCGTCTACTGGATGATTTCCTCTCGACGAACGACCTACAATCACGCCTTGGAACATGCAATATCGTGTGCTCATGATGAAAATGTACCGCTTGTAGTTGTCGAGCCACTCGCCCTTAAACACAAATGGACGAATGACCGCTTCCACACGTTTGTCCTTCAAGGCATGGTGGACAATAAAGCAGCATTTGAAAATTCAGGTGTAACCTACATTCCTTATGTCGAGACGAAACCAAAGGAAGCTAAAAATCTCCTTCAAACATGGATGCAGCATGCCAAAATCCTTGTTATAGACGATTACCCCACCTATTACCCAAAAAAGGTCATCGAGCATGCAATTGCATTTGATTCATGCGAGGTTCGATGCGTCGATTCAAACGGGTTTATTGGAATGCATTCTGCAGATAGAGACTTTACCACAGCATATTCTCTTCGACGTCACCTCCATAAAACCATATTGGACCACATGCAAGATTTTCCTCTACGTGCTCCACTTAAGCAAGCCCAAGGACTCACTACGATGCCACTCACGGATATCGAAAGTATATTTTCTCAATCAAATACTCCAGTAACACCTTACGAATTTTTGTGGAGGGCAAGCCAAACTGATGGGATTGGAACAGAGGCCTTATCGGTATTATCGATTGATCATAGTGTCACACCGGTGCCTCATGTCAAAGGCGGTCAAAAACAGGCCTTGGACACTTGGGTTGACTTCTTCGAAAACAAACTCGAGCGTTACCATGAAGACAGAAACCATCCTGAATTGAACGGAGCAAGTGGCTTGTCACCTTACCTACATTTTGGACATATAAGCGTTCACAAAATTCTCTCCGACATTTTCCGGAAGCATCATTGGGACATCTCAAAAATCCAAGTTCCGAACGACGGCAGGAGATCTGGTTGGTGGAACCTTCCCCGCCCTGTAGAAGCGTTTCTCGACCAAATCATCACTTGGAGAGACCTTGGATTCATCCATTGCAATCGTGAACCAAATCATGCTGAATACTCTTCATTGCCTGAGTGGGCAAAAACAACACTCACTGAACATATGAGTGATGAGAGGGAGTACATTTACACATTTGAAGAATTTGAAAATGCTGAAACACATGATGAATTGTGGAACGCTGCTCAAAATCAGTTGATGAAAGACGGTGTGATTCAAAATTATCTACGAATGCTTTGGGGCAAAAAAATACTCGAGTGGACGCCTGACCCACAAACTGCCATGGAAACGATGGTTGCTCTTAATGACAAGTGGGCATTGGATGGAAGAGACCCAAACTCATACACTGGCATTGGTTGGGTTCTTGGAAAATTCGACAGGGCTTGGAATGAACGAAAAGTGTTTGGAAAAATAAGGTGCATGACGACACCATCAACCAAGAGAAAGTACAGCACGAAGCACTATATTCAAGCCTATACGGGCGACCTTGTCCACTGATAGAGGTGAAATGCGTGCCAACTTTTGTCCATGAAGCCACTTTCAAACATAACCAAGAAGAAGTGTGGTCATGGTATGACGGAACGGGGGCATTTCTTCGCATCATGCCAGAGTGGGAAGGTTTGACTCCGGTGCAAGTGGGTGCATTATCTGATGGAGAAGAGACCAAATTTCGAATAAAATTGGGGCCGCTCCGACCAATGTGGGTCGCCCGCCATCACTCGGTTCTACCAGGCCATTCATTTTCTGATGTCATGGTCAAGGGGCCTTTTGGTAAATGGGACCATGAACATACAATCAAAGCCATTTCTGATGATGAATCTAAGGTCGTTGATTCTATAGAATGGAAGTTGCCACTTCATTTTTTGACTGGATGGACCTCTTTTATCTCTGTTACTCCAAGGCTGAAGAAAATGTTTAGATTTCGCACAGACAGAACTGCCAGTGATGTCGCTGCGATTTCAAAAACTAAACATCTTCCAAGAAAAAAGGTACTCGTGACAGGTTCAACTGGATTGATAGGAAATCAGCTTTGTGCCTTCCTTGAATGTGGAGGGCATCAAGTATACCGTCTTGTGCGGCCATCATCCAAATTGCCGAAAGTTGTGAATCCAAATTTCGTTATTCGATGGAATGAAAAAACCGGTGAAATAATAGAAGGGGATATGAATGGTTTTGACTCAGTCATTCATTTAGCAGGGGCAGGTATAGGAGATAAACGCTGGTCAAAGAAAAGAAAGTCAATCATCCGTTCAAGTCGAGTTGATGTAACAACAAAACTTTGTGAAGTTCTTTCAACATTGAACCAACCACCACAACAGTTCCTTTGTGGTTCAGCAATCGGGTATTACGGAAATCGTGTAAACGAACGTTTGACAGAAAATTCAACGATTGGTCAAGGTTATCTCTCTGAACTTTGCGAAGAATGGGAGGACTCGACAAAATCACTTGAATCTCTGAACATCAATGTTGTTTATCTCCGAACTGGGCTCGTTATGACGCCGATGGGTGGGATCATGAAGCGATTGTTGTTACCTGCTAAAATGGGTGGTTTAGGGCCTGTTGGAAACGGTAAACAAATGCAATCTTGGATCTCCCTTGATGATGAAATCTATGCAATCCATCATCTGTTGATGGATGATAATTCGAAAGGGGCATACAATCTCACAGCCCCTCAACCAGTATCTCAAAAACAATTTGCTAAAGTTTTGGGTAAAGTATTGAGGCGACCATCGTTCATTCCTCTGCCTGGTTTTATGATTAAACTCATGTTTGGGAAAATGGGGCAATCTCTGGTTCTCGAGGGACAAGAAGTTTACCCAGAACGTCTAGTTAAAAGCGGATATGAATTTACGCATTCGGACCTCGAATCGTGCTTCCGACACAATCTCGGCCTCCAAAAGTAATTATTCATTCTGAATAATAAATCCAACCTGATTTTCACTACACTTTATTCAAAACGAATAATTCCAGGTGCAAGAAGAAGTAAACGTCCCTCCGAGTATTCAATTTGAATAACACTTCCAACCGATTTGTTGTGTAATCCATTGGAACCAATTGACAGCGTCTCATTTTTCAATGAATATTTCGCGCCTTCGATGCAAATATCAGATATGCAATCATTTGTAAAGAGCGAAAAAGTGCTTCCTTTTTCTATTCGAATTGAATATCTTTGACCAGGCAATAATCTCATCAATGTTGAATCCGGAGTATGGGCTCTTATGTTCTGTTCGTGCCCAAACAAAATCATTTGATTAGAAAATTGATGTTGAAGGTCACCTCCAAGTAATCCAAAAACAACAATTTCTTCGATTCCTTTGTTCCTAGTATAGTTCAAAGCTTTCTCAAAGTCATTGATATCTTCATTTTTATCGAGTATACATTGAACTTTAGATTCTCCAACGTGTGTACTATCGAAATCTCCAATCACGAGATGAGGTTGAATACCTTCAAACAACAATCGTTCATATGCACCATCACATGCAATAATTATTGAACTGTTAGCGATTTGATCGATGAAATGATGTATTGGATCGAGGTCATAATTGAGACAAATAACTGCAATATTCCGGCTCACGCATCATCCAAGTGGACAAGACTTTAGACAATACCCTACATATTTTTTTACGAATACGATGTGATAATGTCTTTGAAGGTCATCAGATGTGTAATGTATATGACGGGTTCCTCCTCGCCGAAGGTCGTTATTCTATCAATATCAATCGTCATGCTGATGATGGCTTCAACCATGCCGTTACAAAACAGTCAAACAGGCCAAGAAGAATTAGAAAATACATTTACTGAACAATATCCTTCATCTCTTTTTCAGCAACAAAATGGCAATGGTCATGATTTATCTGGCGAGCTTCTCACAATCGATGGCCTCACTGACGCCCTCGTTCTTGAAGAATCTGCTCTTGACATGTGGAAAAATTTCGAAAATCTTCAAGACCTGGAAAACCAATCATTGAGTTTTAACTTCTATCTGCACCCTTCCGAAACTATTCATTTCTGCTGGACCCAATCAAATGGTTCTGTGTATTATGCAAGCCAATCCGTTGAAGGTGTTGTTTCCATACTTCATGTTGACAACACAGTGGCATATGGGGCAAACAATACTCCTGTTCGATGTGCTATTCAATTGACAGAATCTAATTTACCTCGAATAATTTATGCAAACGGTGACGATGTACGTATTGCTCGATATGCCACTCAATCTCAAGTGTATTGGAATTTGAGTCATGTTTGGCACAAGCGAACAATTCTCGAAGAAGCCCACCCAACTGGATTTGAGATGGTCATGTCGGACCTCAACACGATGTGGGCTGTTATGACAACTGAAAGCGGTGAACTTAAACAAGTCAACTTTAGTAAAGCATTTTGGACAGTCCGTACTTTGGACGAAGGTCCAGTTGGTCACGAAATTGAATTGATGAAGGATGAAAATAGCGTTATACACTTACTCTATTCACGGCCTGATGAAGGGGAAATACGACTTTTGAGAATCGATGGTTTTGATTCTTCACTTCAAGTTGTGAGCCGTGACACATCAAATCTGGAATTCATTGGCATGGGTCTCGATTCAAACAATATCGAGCAATTAGCAACATCTTCATCTACTGCTGAAGGCTATACTATTCAGTTGTTGAGATCGTTGCTTGGTCAACGACAAGGACGATTATCCCCCTCGCCGATAGATACCATAACCGGGGTGGATGATAGCCAATTGACAAATGTTCAACTTGGAGATTTCAATGGAGATGGTTTCGATGATATGGTCCTCTCTATGCCAGAGGCAACATCGGGTTCCAATGTAAACGCCGGCGTTGTTCACATTTACCACGGCTCTGTCGATGGGTTCTACGCTTCCCCAAATGCAACCATGACAGGGACAAGCGAAGATCAGATGCTGGGATATGCATCATTGGTTGAAGATTTGAACAGTGATGGCCTCGATGACCTTTTCCTTTCGAGCATTGGCGGCCAAGGTCAAGTTGAGATCTTCTATGGAACAACAGATGGCGTGAATCAAACATCATCGTTCGTTCTTGAAGGTGGATTAAACGAATCATTTGGTTCAAAAATCGTCTTCCTTGATACCATCAATTCTTTAAAATTCGTCGCTGTATCGTCCAAAGATGCACAAACTACCGTATCGAATGATGTTACTTTGACGGGTAAAGTATCCGTTTTCAAATTTGAAGACAATGCGATCACTCTTCAACGAAACATTACCCAGACTGGAAATGGCCCGAAGTTTGGCCGTACATTAGAAACATGTGACATGAATGGGGACGGGTTCGACGAATTAATAGTGGGCAATTCACCTGACCTTACCTCTTTCAATGGCTACTCCTCAGTCGAATATTTTGAGGGCTCATCCTCAGGAGTCGATGGAACGCCCCAACATATCTTGACGAGTATTGTTCAAGGAAAATTATTCGCATATTCTGTTGTATGCCTTGGCGATGTGAATAACGATGGTTATGAGGATCATATCGTTACCGAACCATTCAACGGTACTGGTGCATACAACGCTGGCAAATTATGGTTGTATCACGGTCACCCAACTGAGTATTCTGCAGAGCCTGATTGGACATATGTCTCTGAAACCATAAATGCTCAAATTGGGCGTCAAATCGTGCCAATTGGGGATATAGATGATGACGGTTATAACGATGTTCTCATTTCAAAATATAGTTCGGGTAATTCAGGTCGCATCGAGATTTTCTTCGGTGACGGAGATGGATTTGAATCACAAAGCGAATTATTCATTCAAGGTCAAGCAGGAGATCATGCAGGTTTTCTTCTTGCTGGAAATTTTGATGTCAATCAGGATGGACAATGGGAAGTTGCTTATGGGAAACTCATGACCGACGGAAGTGGGAACGACAAAGTGAATGTTGTCGTTCATTCGAAGAGAGAATGGGAAGCAATTTCTTTCCCATTCACTGGGACATTACAATCCGTTGAACTTGGTACATCGTCAAGAGCAGAGACAACAATTTTGCATCAAAGTCATGATGGGTTGAGTTCAAGCATTCATCAATTAGAGCATGTAGGTGATGGGACGAGTTCAGGGCAATGGATTTCTCAAGAAATTGTATCAAATGCAAATCTCAATATGTCTGCAATCTTCAGTGTAACAGATTCTGGACGACCTATCTTGATCGTCAGTGAAAACAATTCTGGATTAATGTACTACACTTGTGAGGGTACAACAGCTCTTCACAAGGAAATCCTTACCACAGGAACAATGGGCAAATATCTCGGTTCAACCATTGATGGAGATGAGGAACAACATCTTGCTTTTACGTCAGGAAGTGGAAATCAAATATTTTACACCGATGAGAATCAAGGTACGTGGTCAAGTGAAATGGTAACATCTTCTATGGTGCTCACATCACCAATACAAGTTCACACATCCTCATCAAATCAGCCATTTTTGGTGTATAGGGATTCGGTGAATAAGAATATTGAGATTGCGACAAAGTCTTCCTCAACTTGGAGTTTTGATAGTCTGTTGTCGATGAATGAAATTTCGAGTTTACATTTTTCTTCTGTGATGCTATCGAACAACACACTCGTTGTTGCAGCCTTGGTCGATGACACGACGACGACGAACTTGACGGTGTGGGACTGGACAGAATCAACGTTGGTTTCATCGACACTCGTTGAATTACAGGATAACAACGTCATCATTAAATCAGGTGTGACATCGAATCAAACCGTTTACATCTCGACGCTTACCTCAGGAGGAACCCTTTCATTACATTACAGGTATCCCAATGAAGCCAATTGGAGCACCATTTCAATTCCTCAACCTCCTTCCTCTTCATCCGGCTATTCGTTTGACATGAGCACAACGAATCATCTTGCATTGAGCGTACGTACAACTGATGAGATTCACATCTATTCAATGAACACAGAGCAGAATTGGACGCACACATCACACAGCCTTTCTGCATCGTCAACAGGAGTTTGGGATTTCGTTGTCACACCTTCGCATTATGTGATGTTGACTACGTCCTCAACCAATTACCTCACCTGGAATTCAATCGCACAAAATAGTTCAACGTCCACTACATCAAATTGGAATTCGATGTCCTTTGGTTTGCTCCAAACTGAATCGCCCACGAACGCTCAACTTGATTCAAATGAAACCATACACCTCTCTTTGTGGGATGAGTTGAATGATGATGTCGAAGTCCTTCGAATTTACAAGGATGTGGATAGAGACCATGTTTTTGATTTGATCGATGAATTCCCAACCCTCGGCAACCAATGGAGTGATTCTGATAGTGACGGTTTTGGTGACAATCAAGACGGTCCAATGTTTGATAGTTGTCCAACTGTGAACGGACAATCTTTGTTTGTTATTTTTGGATGCAGTGACTTCGAAGCAGATGGTTTCCCAGATTCTATAGATGCTTGTGCTGACCAAACAGGAACTTCATTGATTGACCGATATGGATGCACAGATTCGGATCAAGATGGTTGGTCGGATAACACATTCAATCATTTCTTTGGTGACAAATTTATTGATAATTGGAAACAAGCAATCGATTCTGATGGTGACGGCGTTGGTGACAATCATGGTCCAGATTGCTGCAATACTTACTATCCATGGGGCGAAATTCTAAGCTCGAAAGACCCAGATGTGTTCCCGTACCTTATGACCCAATGGAAAGATACCGATGGTGATGGATTTGGGGATAATGACTCCGACATTGTGTATGGAGATTACTGTCCATGGGATTGGGGTGCATCTTGGAGAGATCGAAATGGCTGCCTTGACTCGGACAATGACGGGGCGAGTGACCCTTCGTTGACAGGTGATATTTTTGAATGGAATATTACTCATGGGGCCGATGTCTGGCCGACTGATCCGACACAGTGGGCAGATTCCGATGAGGATGGATATGGTGATAATGATTCACAACAGGCCACAAATCCAGACCATTTCCCTCAAACAAAAGCAGCAGCCAATGATTCAGACGATGACGGATTCCCTGATGATTGGACTGAGTTTTATACATCAAATCAAACTTCAGATAACAGCGATGGTCTTATTCTCGATGACTGTCCATTGGTATGGGGTAACTCCACTCGAATTCTCTTTGGTTGTTTAGATACAGACGGAGATTCTTGGGCAGATTCTATTGATGATTTACCATTCGACCCGACACAAAGCACAGACTCCGATGGCGATGGTTTCGGAGATAACATCAACGGAAATCTTGCCGACCAATGTTTGAATGAACCAGGCGTACTCGATGGAACACAAGGTGTTGGATGTCCAATTATTGACGAGGACGATGATGACCTTGATGGCGTCATCAATGAACAAGATACCTGTCCGAATACACCCTCCGGTGAAGATGTTGATTCGGCTGGGTGCGGTGAATCTCAACTTGACGATGACGGGGATGGCGTGTACAATGACCGCGACATCTGTCCATCAACAACGTCCACTTTGGGCATCGATGCCGATGGGTGTACCGAAGAGCAAAGAAATGTTGACACAGATGGTGACGGGGTTCGAGACTTTGAAGATGAATGTTCAGATACGCCGACCGGAGAGTCCGTTGATTCGTCGGGGTGTGGCGAATCGCAAAAAGACTCAGACGGTGATGGAATCCTTGACAGTTTAGATGCTTGTGATGATACGCCAGAGGGTTACCCAATTCTGCCTGATGGTTGTACAGATGAATTCACTCTAAACCAAGGTGATTTTGATGAAGACGGGTACGCAGGTGAGTACACATACGACATCGATGCAGAAACGGGTCTCCATGCCAATCAATCCGGTGATGCATTCAAAGCAGACCCAACCCAATGGTTTGATTCAGATGGAGATGGGTATGGTGACAATCCTGCTCCAGCAAATCGACCAGATGCATGTCCATTTGTTTCTGGTAACTCTTCTAATGATAGGTTTGGTTGCATCGATAGTGACGGTGATGGATATTCAGATGCAAATGGAACATGGGCCACAATTCATGGTGCTGATGCATTTACCTTAGACCCAACACAGTGGGTTGACGTCGATGGTGATGGTTTTGGTGACAATGTTGATGGAAACAATCCTGATTTGTGTCCGAATACAGGCATCAGTTACCTCAATCAAGTCGATGAAAACGGGTGTGCGCCAAATCAGATTGACTCCGACAACGATGGTATTCTAGATTCAATGGATAGTTGTCCTAACCAACCGAAAGGTTCTGATGGATTTGATGATGGTTGTCCACGCGTAAATGAACAAACCGAGGAAGAGGATACATTGCTCTTTGGCTTCACACCCGTTGCCTTAGGTGGAATTGTTGGTGGAATCATCGCTGCGATTGTTCTCGTACTCGTCGTGTTACGATTTGTGCTCCGAGAAGACGATGATGACGATTATGATGATTATTATGATGATGACGATGACAACGATGATGAGGATATCTTCTCTCAACTCGATAAGAAAAAGTCTTCAAGTCAGAGAGGATCTTCTCGCTCATCTTCCTCATCAGCCGCATCAACAATGGCCACCTCACCAAAGAGTAGGGGGCCATCAGGTGGTCCTACAGGAGGACCAACGAGTGGTCCACCAAAGGGTCCTTCCAGAGGTTCTTCTGGCCCATCAGGTGGTCCACCATCTGCTAAAGGGCCTGGCAGTGGTCCGTCAAGGGGGCCAACAAGATCGGAAGAGCCTCACCAATCCCCGACACCCCAACCGGCTAAGCGTGTTGCAAAGAAGCGTGCCGCAAGCGAGATTACAAATGAACCTAAAGCAAAGGTGAGAAAAGCGAAAATTGATGTCGACCTTGATGTCTTTGAATCTGGTCAAGATGCCGATAGAAATGCAGCAGTTGATTGGATTGTTGGGGCAATCGCTGATGATGTGGCAGAGCGAACGATGCTCCTCCAGTTACAAGAGACTGGATGGACTGCTGAACAATCAAGGGCTATCATCAACCTCGCCAAAAACCAGTCTTGATTCAATTTCAAAAAAACATTAGGCATAAATGCAAAATGAGGTAGGACTAGATTGCTGAGGGGGAGAACATGGCTGAATCAGGAGATTTTGATGCTTCAGTTCCAGATGGAATTGAAGTCGATGATGCCGCTGCTTATTTTGGCGTTACAGAGTCCTCTGATGCCCTCCACTCCATGTTGGCAATGAATCAGAGAGATGCGATGGTGAAATTCTTCAGTCTCTTATCGGATATTGTCCTTTTACCCGGAGAATTCAATTTCGAAGCTGCAAGTGAGCGAATGCAATGTGAAGGTGGTGAAATCTACTATCTTGTTGCAGGCCATTTAGGATTAATGAGTTTACAAGACCCATTATCGAGATTTATTGGTGAAACCGACTCAATGGGCGAGTCAGGTTCAGCTGACGCATCCTTAACAGACGAAGAAATAGAAAAACTGAGGGGCGTTGCAGACCCAATGAGACTCATGAAAATTCTTGCAGTCGGCTTTACGACAGGTGGGGATGCTGAGTTTTTGAAATATCTTGATGCTATGTCTTCATACATCAATAACCCAAAGGAGTCAAAGGAAACACTCCTTCGAATAACCAATGAATTGGACGCCTCACTCGATGTCGAAGGGCATGTTCTGCCTATGCCCACATTAGCCAGCAGCACTGCATCAGCATCACAAATTGATACATCACTCAAAGTCGAGACACAAGAATCCCAGCCGACAGAAATTCCAGAAGAGGTGCCACTACCACCATCAGTCTCACTTCCTCCAACAGAGAAAGAGCCATCAGCATCGAATGATATACCACTTCCATCACCAAACAAGGTTGAACTTCCCAAAGTGGAGGTTGTTGAATCTGAGCCTCAAAAAATTGAATCCGATAAACAAATGGAAAGAGCAACTCAAGATGCGTTTGCGGGGGCATTCACACTTGGATTACATGATGACGCTCCCCAAGAAGACGTCAACGAGCCAACCACCGAAGACCTCCTATCAACGCTTGCTGAGGAGAATGAAACAGAGGAAGATGACGTTCAACATGTTTTGGAATTTGAAGACCCGCTTCAATCCGAAATTACTTTTGATGAACCTTCCATAGAACCAACGGAGCCTGCACAAGAAGAATTTGTGAGTGCTGCTGAACGATTTATTGCTGCTGATACCGATGGTAGCGGTGCACTCTCTGTTGATGAATTAGCAGAAGCCACCGGTACGAGCATCGAAGAAGCAGAACGTTTGCACAAAGAAGCAGACACTGATGGTGATGGAACGGTTTCCTTAGGCGAATTCGTTTCATCTGAGGCAGGAGAAAAAGCTCAGGCTTTACCCCGCCCGATTGCCCCAGTACGCAAACCCCTTGGAGGACAGCAACCTCAACAGCAGCCCCAACCTCAACAACAGCCTCAACAGCAACCTCAGCAGTGGCAGCAACAACCTCAACAGCAACCTCAGCAGTGGCAGCAACAACCTCAGCAGTGGCAGCAACAACCCCAACAGTGGCAACAACCTCAACAGTGGCAACAACCTCAACCGACGATTCGCTCAGGTGTATTTTGTCGTGGATGCGGCATTGGATTAGATCCTTACTGGCGTTTTTGTCCAGTTTGTGGTGCTCCAAACCAATGA
>Ga0255760_10001080_pt1 | contig 26867 bp, 24 predicted proteins | sample 071ome_25_FD_179960 | JGI IMG/M metagenome (GOLD analysis project Ga0255760, IMG submission 179960) | Coastal salt marsh microbial communities from the Groves Creek Marsh, Skidaway Island, Georgia - 071410BT metaG (version 2) | ecosystem: Environmental > Aquatic > Marine > Intertidal zone >...
TGAGGATGTCGATCGATTAACGACTTCAATCATTGGCTGTGCAGTGATGACAGGCGCGGGCGCCGTCGAGAACTCGGCCAACGTCCAGCCAGGGCAAAGTGTTGCGGTGATTGGTGTTGGTGGCGTTGGTCTGTCAGCGATTGTGGCGGCTAAAGTGCGCGGTGCGTCACCGATCATCGCGATCGATTTAGACGACGATAAATTGAACTTTGCCAAAACGATGGGCGCCACCCACGTCATCAACGCGGCGAAGGAGGATCCGGTGGCAGCGGTCAGAGCGTTAACAACGCGGCCCGATGAATGGGCTTTTCGGGGCGTGCCCGTGGCGGGTGCAGATTTCGTTTTTGACTGCATCGGTCGCCGGGTCACCATGGAACAGGCGGTCCCTGCGGTGCGCGATGGCTTCTTTGGGGTTGCTCAAGGGGGTACGGCTGTCTTGGTTGGCGTGCCCACAACCGAGATGACACTGAATGCAACGGATCTTCTGATGCACGAGAAGCGATTTTTGGGGTCACTCGGCGGGTCCTGTACCCCCGATCATGATTTTCCTCGCTATGTGGACTGGTATCGAACTGGAAAGCTGGATCTTGATCATATGGTCACCGAGCGCTTCAGCCTGGATCAGATCAATGAAGCGACGCGAGCGCTCGATGCTGGCGAAATTAGCGGTCGTGCCATTCTGGAATTCAAAGAGAATTTATGAGGCGGCGCTGGAGAGGGATAGCGCGATGAATTCGCCAATCAGTCAGTGGAATTATCCAACCCAGATCTGGGTGGGTGAAGGCCGAGTCAGGGCGGTGGGCGATGGCGCCTCGAGCCTCAGTATGTCGCGGGTGCTGTTAGTGATCGATGATGCGCTCTCGCAAGCGCCCTGGGCAGTTCAAGTGATTGAACAATTGCAAGCGAGCCATCACGCGGTTGTGAAGCGGGATGTGCCGGGAAATCCTACAGGTGCGGACGTGGCGGCGGGGTGTGATCTGATTGTTGAGTCTTCGCTGGATGGGGTCATCGCCATCGGTGGTGGCAGTGTGGTCGACGCGGCAAAGGCGATGGCGCTCACGGCTTATCAAACAGTGCCTTTGTGGGATCTTGAGGACATGGGTGATCATTGGCGCCGTGCCGACCGGCGTCGGATCTTGCCTGTGATCGCGGTTCCAACAACCGCAGGGACTGGCTCTGAAGTGGGGCGGGTCGCGGTAATTACCAAATCGGATGAGCATCGTAAGGTCCTCATTTTTCATCCCGATCTCTCCGCGAATTTGGTCATTCTCGATCCGATTTGCGTCGCGGGGCTTCCGCCCAACTTAACGGCAGCGACCGGGATGGATGCGCTCTCGCACTGCCTTGAGGCGTGGTGCGCGCCCGGCTTTCATCCCATGGCGGATGGCATTGCGCTTGCTGGGATGAAACTGATCAAGCGCTCGCTTGAGACCTGCTTTCGTCATGGGGATGACTTGAGTGCACGAACGGATATGTTGACGGCGTCGCTGATGGGCGCGACAGCCTTCCAAAAAGGACTTGGCGCGATGCACGCGTTGGCGCACCCGCTGGGCGCTCGGTATGGCTTTCATCATGGCTTGCTGAACGCGATCTTGATGCCCTACGTGTTGGCACATAATGCAGAAGGGATTGCAGGTCGTTTGGGCGAATTGGCAAGCGCCTTAGATCTTGGGGATCGGTGGTCTGACCTTCAGGCTGGGATTCTTGCGCTTCGCTCAAACTTGAACATTCCCGATCGCTTGCATGATTTGGCGTCGGCACCGATCGATCGTGATTGGGTTGCATCTCAGGCCGTGCTCGACCCCAGTGCCGCGACCAATCCTAGGCAGCTGAGCACAGAAGAGTATCGAGCGATTTTGGACTCGGCCTTGGATTCGGAATAGTAGGTATGGCTGAACCCGTTGGTGGCAGCGGGTCACCGGTAGCTTGGGCTAATCGAGCGCTTGTCGGCACCGCTATTGATCGTTAGCGCCAGCCCTCCCCAACGTAGAGGCTCTGGTTCGGCACAAGCGGCTCTCTGAAGAGGGTCCTTGGCCTCTTATCTTCACCCAATTTTTCTCTACTAAGTTGGTTTCGAGCAAGGCTCAGATACCCAGGCCGACCAAGCTGATCGGTGAGGGTCGCGCCGAGCCATTGGGTTTCTGTTTGCTTATGTACTGAATCACTTTATGGTGTCGTGACCAGACCTTGACAGAATACGAAACGTTAAATCGATTGGGGAGTGTCCGATGACGGATATTGTTTTAAGAGAGACGACTGACGGTGTGACGCTCGTCACCATGAACCGACCGGAAGCACTGAACGCGCTATCGGTTTCGATGCGGCAGGCGATCGCAGAAACTTTCATTGAACTCAAGGACGATGAGGCCACCCACGTCATCATTTTGACGGGGGCAGGGCGTGCGTTTACGGCGGGACTGGATTTAAAAGAATTGGGTCAACAAGGGATGGGCACCGCGCAATCCGAGGCGCCGGACCTTGATCTTCAAGCGGCTATCAGGGGTGTGGGGAAACCCGTCATTGGGGCGATCAACGGCTTTGCGATAACCGGCGGGTTTGAGATTGCCTTGATGTGCGACATTTTGGTGGCCTCGACGAATGCAAAGTTTGCCGACACCCACGTGCGCATGGGCGTGGTGCCAGGTTGGGGGCTCTCGCAGCGTTTAGCCAAGGCGATTGGGGCTTCCAGAGCGCGCCAATTGAGCTTCACCGGTAATTATCTCGATGCTGAAGCGGCTTGCCGTTGGGGGCTAGTGAACGACGTGCTCGAGCCGGAAGCCCTAATCCCGCATTGCCAGGCCATGGCCCGAGACATTTGCTCGGCGAATCCCGAAACCTTGGCAGCGGTTAAACATCTGATTGATGTGGGGGTTCATCAAGGGCTTGAGGCCGGGCTCGCTGAGGAGGCGCGCCTGAGTCGTGCACAAAACCGGGGGATCGAGGCAGAGGTCCTCGAATCCCGCCGTCAGTTGGTGCAATCGAGAGGGCGGGATCAGGCCAGCTAGGCCCTCAGCGAAGCCAGTCCTTGGTCGAGGCATCTATCCTTAGGCGGCTGGCTCGGCCAAAAAGACCGGGATTTTGCGGGTGGTCTTTGCTTGGTACTCGGTATACGGCGGGTAGGCTTCGACGGCGGCGTCCCACAAGGCGCGCCTTTCATCCTCGTCCATGACCTCTCTGACCGAATACGCGCCCGTTGCCTCGGCATCACGAATTTCAACAGAGCCATCGGCGCGCAAGTTGTAAACCCAGGCTGGATTCTTCGGTTGTCCGCCCATTGAGCCAATCAAAACATAGGCGTCATCTACTTTGACGCGCATCAAGGGAATTTTCCGAATGCCGCCCGTGCGCTGGCCTTTGTGGGTGACGATGATGCAGGGCAGGCCCGAGTCCATGAGGGTGGTGTATTCTTTACCACCGCTCGCTTCATAGCGTTCGACATGTTTTCTGACCCAGTCAATGGTAGGCGGGATGTAATCACTCATGGATGCTTCCTCGAAATGGGACCAACATGTTAACGAAAAGTTGGGTCCGCAACCTAGTCTCAGTCGCTTCGCAACCGCTGAGTTTGCTCGGAGCCCAGGATGATTCTCAATAGCCAGCTCCATCAGCTGAGATCGACTGCTTGACGACGATAATGCTCTAACGAGTGCTTTGTGGTTGTATGGTTGATAGTGAGGGTTCTGTCATTTTCATTTGTTTTGCTCGGTCGAGAGCAAGTGGGGCTTTGTGAGCAGCACCTTGGTCTCGTAGAGTGTCGCTATCGAGGGGCTAAGCATCGATCAGTGATCGGTCAAAAAGAGAAAAGGATGAGCAAGCAGAGAAGGCCCACAAAGTACGCTGGAAAGCGTCGGAGCCAAGAGCCGAAAATAGAGCGTCGCAACAGAGCGTACAGGCGCAGAGCCCAAGCCACTGATGAGCCACTGATGAGCCACTGATGAGCCAATGATGAGCCAATGATGAGTCAGTGATGAGTCAGTGATGAGTCAATGTTGAGTGAAGGATGAGCAAATGATGAAAAGCAATCACCCCGTGAATGATCGTTTCGAAGCGTTAAGGCGCAGTTGTGAGACCTCTCAGCGCTCGAAGCCAGCCAGTGCTAGAAGCGTCGGATGTTCAATGCTGCTAGGCCGTGCGTTCCGCAGGGTGTTCCAGCTGGCAGTATTCCTGCTCCCTTGGGGTGTTTTATCGAATCCATCCGCCGATCAATCGGCCATCCATCAAATGCTCGATCAATTTCATGAGCTGGCCAGTCAAGCAGACTTTGAGGGCTACTTTGGTTTGTATCACCCAGAAGGGGTATTCATCGGTACAGATGCGGAAGAGCGGTGGGATCTCGAGGCATTCAAGGCGTATGCCAAGCCCCATTTTGATGAAGGCAAGGGCTGGACTTATCGTGTGCTTGAGCGCCATCTCGCAGGAGAGGGAGAGATTCGCTGGTTCGATGAGTTGCTTTGGAATGATTGGTTGGGGCCGTGTCGAGGCAGTGGGGTCGTGGAGCGAGTGAACGGTATGTGGCGTGTTCGCCACTACGTCTTATCGCTGGCCGTCCCGAATGAGATCGCAGCGACGGTGGGTGAACAAGCGATATCAGTCGATCAATCATTGGCGCCGGCGGAGGCCTCCTCCGGAGCGCCTGATGCGGTCGATGCGGAGCCGGCTCTGGCACCGACCGAGGGTGAGCCACCGACAGTTTGAGCCATCTGGAGTTTGAAAAAGGGCAATACTGTCCGCGCTTAGCATAGGGATACACCCAATCAAGGGGCGAAAAAACTGAAATCTCGATTGGAACCTGAAACATTCGCTCATCGGCGTCGTCTCAAGTCAGTCTCAGCGGCAGCGTGGTCAGGCACGTAGAACCCAAACGGATCTGGGATTTTAAATGACTCAATCTGATGCGTTGGCGGCGCGATCCGAACGGGAAGCCGCGACCATCGAGCGAATAATCCGTGGCTCTGGATTTGCCGAGCCTCGAAAACCGGCGGGTCAGTGGGTGGATTCGGGTAGACACCGATGGTGACCTTTTGCATAGTGAAGCTTAGATTCTATGAGACCTGTCTTGATGGACTATCTTTCTGTAGAGGAAGCAAAACCGCTTCCAGGACTTCGTCTGGCGCTTACCGCAGGCGTTCCGGGCCCCTGGAGCGAGGCGGCCAAAGCGCTTTTTAATCATCATCGCGTGCCATTCCATCCGGTGCGCCAAGTGGGCGGGCAGGCGAACGAGGCGTTGGTCGAATGGACTGGGCACCGAAATGCGCCAGTTGCGGTGTTTAATGACGAAGCCCCCAGAGTTCGAGCGATGGAAATTTTGGAGCTTGCTGAGCGATTGGGTGAGGGGCCAAGTCTGATCCCAGCAAATCGGGAGCATCGCATCAGAATGGTCGGGCTCATCAATGAAATAGCCGGAGAGCAAGGTTTCGCGTGGCAATGCCGGATGGTGATGTTTGATACCTGGGCCAATCAGATGGATGGAGCTGCGCAAGCTGCTAATCCTATGTTTAAAGATTATGGCTACCACGCAGAGATTATGGCCTCGGCGCTGAGTAAAGCTGACGACTTCCTCGTCGCGTTAGCGCAGGATTTGAAGAGTTCAACCAGCGGATTTCTCGTCGGAGACCAATTCTCGGCTGCCGATATTTATTGGGCCTATTTTTCCAATCTGCTTGCGCCCATGCCCGATGAGATCAATCCGATGCCGGATCGATTGCGTCAGACCTATCAATTGCCCGCCACCCGATTGAGCGCCTTCGACCCGATCGTGCTGGAGCATCGAGACCGGATGTTTCGAAATCATCTGATCTTGCCGCTGTCGTTCTAGCGACGACCTAAGACGCATGATCGACACTGCTGACCCTCGTTTTAGTGACTATGAGCAATTACTCCGTACTGCCAGGTCTGTTCGGAAGCATTTAGATCTCGGTCGTGAGATCGATCCCGAGGATTTGCGAGCCGCAATTGATGTAGCGGTGCAAGCGCCCACAGGCCTGATGGGCGAGAATTGGCGGTTTTTGGTGGTCACCGAGGCGAAGCGTAAAGCGGCGATCGCCAGCATCTATCAGACAGTGCTAGAGGCGTTACTTGAGGCTCGCGGTATGCCGATGAAGGCGACTCATCGGGCACTGATCTCGCATCTGCCAGACATGCCGGCGCTTATCTTTGTGTGTGCCATTGGCGAGCCACCCCCCGATCAAGGGGGCCAAATTGGGTTTTATGGGTCGATATTGCCTGCCGCATGGTCATTGATGCTCGCCCTTCGGGGCCGGGGCATTGGTACGACCTGGACGTCACTGTTGAATGCGCGTGCCGAAGATATCGCTGCGGTTCTGGCAATCCCGGATGGCGTCACTCAAACGGTGATGTTCCCTGCAGCCTATGTGTTAAACGCGAGGCTAAAGCCTGCCGACCGCTTGCCTGCAGAACAAGTGACGTATGGCAACGCGTGGGGGACAGATTACTTTTGAAGTCGCGTAGGTTCGGCGTCGTTTCATCGCGCGTCGACGGCGTAGGAGACGCTCGAGAGTCACGCGCTCGATTGGCCATGCGTGCCCAGTTCGATTGACGAGTCGGCTAGGGAATAGAAGATCTGCTCTCGCGGTTGTCGCAGTTGAGATCGATTTGGGCCGAAGCAGGCGGGGCGCCCATGGCTTTTGGCCAGAGGGGGAAAGTGCCAGTTCGTGAATGGTGATTGGGATTTAGACGTGGCGAAATGATCGAGGAGGGAGTTATGACCGAAGGCAAAGTGTGGGTGGACCCCAGCCCAGGGTTTCAACTCAGAACGCAGCGTTTGATCGTCGCGTCTGACGATCAGCGGTCGAAGCTGGGTGCCTTGGCGATCGATGCCAACCTGCTTAACGGTTGGGTTGACCCTGCGTTCTTTATTGGTCTCGGTATTCATGCTGGAATCGAGAGCGGGATCAGTGCTGAGGGTAACGTGAATATGCTGACCCGTTTGGTGGTGCACCGAGCCCCAAGGATCGACGAGCCGATGCAGGTCAAAGGCCATATTGAATCGGTGACCGAAGTGCCAAGGGGGCTTAGAGTGGCGACCCATGTTTACTTTGAGTCGCTGGATGGCGAGTTGCTCGTCTCGGTGCCTCGAGAATCCCTGAAACCCCTCAAGCGGAAATCGAACCAGAAGGTCGCTGGTCCTGGCGCCGGCGATCGTCCGCCACCTATCGTTGCTTCTACTGAATCGCTGAACCAGGTGCAATACGTAAAGCTTGAACCCGAGCAGACATTGAACTATTCCCGGGAAGGCAATGCGATCCATTATGAAGAAGATGCCGCGATCGCGGCGGGTTTCAGGGCGCCAATTATCGGGGGCGGGCAGGGTGTCCACTACCTGACGCAAGCCTTTTGGCAACCAGGCCAGCGGTTAGATTGGACGATTTTTTTTCGTCGGCCGATTTTCTGGGATGATGACCTGCATATTGGCCAAACAGATGACGCTCAGGCGCTCGCGCTTTACCGAGGTGAAAAAGTGTTAACAGAAGTCGCGGTCGGAGGATAGGAACCGCTGAAGGGAATGGTCGCGAGCGCGGGGCGGTACGTGAGATTTGTGCAAGACGGACTTGGTATTTCGGTGTTCGACGGGCTGAGTTCGCACAATCGGACTGCGCTCGCACAATATAGAAGATCAGAGGCAGGGGGCCAATTGACATCAGTGAAGCCTGAACCAAGTGCTCGAACCGCCGCCTAGCGCGATAAGGGAAATATCAACTGATGAATATGGCACGAGGCAATGACTAGAACGTGCGAGGGAGGTGAACCATGGCTTGGTTGAGTGAAAACGGTATCGACATTCATTACGAACTGTTGGGTGAGGGCTTTCCTGTCTTACTGCTCGCGCCGGGCGGAATGCGATCAGAGGCGGCATTCTGGCAGAACTCGCCCTGGGATCCACGGGTAGCGCTCGCGCCAGAGTTTCAGGTGATCGCAATGGATCAAAGAAACGCCGGGCAGTCTCGCGCGCCCATAAGAGCGGAGGATAACTGGGATACCTATACAGACGATCACTTACGCTTACTCGACGCTTTGTCGATTGATCAATGTCACCTGGTAGGGGGCTGTATAGGGGGTGCGTTCGCATTTAATTTGATGGCGCGCGCACCAGATCGTGTCGCTGCCGCAGTCATTCAGCAGACCATCGGGTTTGATCAGAATCGAGAGGTCTTCTACGCCATGTTTGATGGTTGGGCGGGTGATCAACAGGCGGCGCGGCCAGACCTGGCGCAAGCGGATCTGAATCAGTTTCGAGCCAATCTGTACGACCATGAGGCCGTCTTCAGCGTGAGCTATGAGGTGATCGCAGGCTTACCGCACCCTCTGCTGATTCTAAAGGGGGATGACCAATACCACCCAGCGACGGTGTCGAACCGTATCGAAGCCATCGCCACTCATTCAAGAATGATCGAGGATTGGAAATCCGATGGCGCAAAGACGGCGATCGATGCGAAAGCCTTTCTGATGACGCACACGCCCAACGGATGATGACTTGGTTGTTCATAGGGGTGGCGACCCCTAGAATGATATGACTTGTGTCGGCGCCTTGTTGGAGCATGCGCCCTGATTCAAATAACCCAGATACTAAAAAGAGGAAGCGTTAGGTGTCGATTATTGAGCAATTTAATTTAGACGGTCAGGTGGCTGTGGTCACGGGTGCGGGCCGAGGGATCGGAGAAGCCATTGCAGTCGGATTGGCGGAAGCTGGGGCGGATGTGGTGGTTGCCGCGAGGCGGACCAATGAAATTGAACGGGTGGCCGAACGCATCGAGGCGCTTGGCCGCAGAGCGCTGGCTGTGACATGCGACGTGATGGATATGGCGCAGGTCGAGTCTCTCGCTCAAGAAACAGAAAAGGCGATGGGTGGTCTGACCTGTTGGGTCAGCAATGCCGGTGGCGCAGACGATCGAGTCGCCCGAACGTTGCTAGAGATGCCCGAACGCCAATGGGATTTTCAGCTTAATCTCAACCTAAAGGCCGTCTGGAGTGGCGCGCAGGCTGCGGCTCGTGTGATGAAAGCGTCGAAAAAGGGCGGCACGATCATCAATATTTCATCGCAAACGGCCAATCGGGCGTCCCCGTTCAATGGGCCTTACGCCGTTGCCAAAAGCGGCGTGAATAACCTCACCCAAACCCTGGCAGTAGAACTCGCAAGGTATGGGATCCGGGTGAATGGTATCTCACCCGGCCCGATTCCCACCGAGGTCTTTATGGAGTTTTTGGATCTCAAAGAAGAGGATTTGCCCAAGATGGGTGAGCGGCTCAACATTCCGCTTGGCAGGTTGGGGGCACCAGAGGATATTTCCCCTGCAGTGGTTTATCTTGCAAGCCAAGCCTCGTCTTGGATGACCGGTCAGACCATGTTGATTAATGGTGGGAGTTGATAAGAGACGAACCTTCAGACGTTGACTAAAGGTTAGTCACCAGGGGTTCGTGACTAAGCGTTTGTCACCAAGGGGTTTGATAGAGAGTTCTTCTCTCTAATCGAAAACGTGGACTGACGCAGTTGGCGATGAGAGCGCATTTTCTGGGCTTGGGCGAACGACAGAGTCAGCGGCAAGTGATCTGTATGAGGTGGAATGATGATGAGTGTAGACGATCAGTTGTCGAGGCCCATTGAGGCGATCGATGTATCAGACCCTGGGCTTTACGAGGCGGATATTTGGCGTCCGGTCTTTGCTCGACTTCGAAACGAAGCCCCCATTCACTATTGCGCCGATAGCGCGTTCGGCCCGTTTTGGTCGGTGACACGGTTCGAAGACATCATGGCCGTGGACAGCAATCATGAAGCGTTCTCCTCTGTGGGCGGCGTGAGTATCGGTGATCGTAAACCGGACTTTGAGGCTCCTAATTTCATCTCTATGGACCCGCCGAAGCATGACGCACAGCGTATGTCGGTGACGCCTGCGGTGGCGCCCACGCAGTTGCAAAAAATGGAACCCTTGATTCGCCAGCGGGTGCGACAATTGCTCGATGATCTGCCAGAGGGAACCCCGTTCAACTGGGTAGACAAAGTATCCATTGAGCTCACGACGCAGATGCTCGCAACCTTGTTTGATTTCCCGTTTGAAGAGCGTCGGCGTTTGACTGCTTGGTCTGATCTTGCAACCTCAAGCGAGGCAGTCGGTGGGTCTATGCCCGACGAAGACCGCCGGGCTGGGATGTTCGAAATGCTCGATGTTTTCAACACCCTTTGGCAAGAGCGAAAATCGCGTGATCCGGCGGAGCACCCAGATTTCATTACGCTGATGGCGAATGATCCGCGGATGCAGAAGATGGACGCCATGGAGTACATGGGAAATTTGATTCTTCTGATTATCGGTGGCAATGACACCACCAGAAACTCGATTTCAGGCGGGGTGCTTGGGCTCTCTAAAAACCCGCAAGGGCTGAAAGCATTGCAAGAAGATCGAACGCTTATTCATGGCTTCGTTCCCGAAGTGATCCGATGGCAAACGCCGCTGGCGCACATGCGTCGAATAGCGACTCAAGATATCGAACTTAAGGGGCAGTCCATCAAAGCCGGTGACAAGGTTGTGATGTGGTACATCTCTGGTAACCGAGATGAGTCAGTCATTGACGATCCCGAAACGCTGGTGGTGGGCCGTGGTCAACCCAGGCGACATCTTTCGTTTGGTTTCGGCATCCATCGTTGCCTCGGGAATCGATTGGCAGAAATGCAGCTTCGGGTACTTTGGGAAGAAATTCTCGAGCGATTCAAGGCGATTGAGGTCACGGAGCAGGAAGTGCGTGTGAGATCCAACTTCATTCATGGGATCAGCCATCTTAACGTTGTGGTCACCCGCTACTGAACACTTTTAGCGCCGACCGGTGTTTCTTGAGTATTCGCTCATCAGCTTCCCTCGTGGTTAAGCATCGTCCTCCCGAAATCCGTTGACGTAGGATGTGCCTTGGTAGCGCGCCACCCGGTGCTCGGGCACTAACGTGTCGAGCTCGGGATATCGTGGCATGGTCATATACCGCGCGAACCAGTCGGCCAGCCGCGAGCGGTCATCCACCACCGAGTGCAGTAAGGCCTGTAAGTCATCGATCACTGATTCTGGAATATCCAAAGGATCCGCGCCGTGCTTTAGCGGTGGGTCCCGATAATGGGTAGAAGTCGGCAGAGCCAATAGATCGGTGGCGAGATCGTCAAATAATTCCGCTACCGTGGGAGATCGGAAGCCGATCGAAAAGGTCATCGCATGGTCGATCGCTTCTCCACAATGGGCAATTCGCGGCGGCAAATAAAGTACGTCGCCGGCTTCTAGTGTGTAGCAAGTTCTGGCTTCAAAGTCAGAGAGGATCTTCAACGGTGCCCCGGGAACGAGCGACGTTGTCTCATCGCATAGATCCCCGAGCGCCCAGGTTCTTTGACCAGCCCCCTGAATGAGAAAAACATCGTAATAATCAAAGTGAGGTCCAACGCCGCCCTGGTGCGTCGCGTAACTCACCATGACGTCATCGACGCGCCAACTCGGTAGGAACGAAAATTGGCGTTTGAGCGCTGAAACACCTTGGTGCCAGAGATCGACCGATTGCACGAGCAACGCCTGCCGTGGTCGCGCAAGGCGCTCATCGAGGTGGTCGATAGGTCCATCCTCGAGTTGCCAGCTGGCGTCGACTTGAGAAATCAGTCGCGATTCCACTTCGTCATTGCGACTCAATTCGCTGAGGGCTTGAGGTGTTAGCAGGTGTTCGACGCCGAGCAGCGCTTGTTTGAACAAGTAAGGTTCCGTTTGCCAGTAGGCTTCCAGAAAATGTTCTGGCGTCATGGCGCCAAAATTAAAGTTGAGGATTGCTTGAGTCATTGGTCTATCATCTGATGGATGCATACGTGGGTAAAGGCATGGGCGAAGGCCTTGCCGTCAGATCACAGGGTCGCTTCTAATGACTCAGCACGGGTCCAAAGCAATTACGATCGAAATCTGCCATCCTCTCCTTGAATGCCTGACTCCGCGCTGTCGAGAGTGCGCTGCGTTTCCGGCAGGTAACTTAGCCTATACAAGTGGATGAAGGGTTAGCTGTTGGGTTACGTCTGATGACGAACTACCAAATATTAACTCTAGATTTCAACCTCTAGTTGGAATCGGGGCGGACTCTCGTCGTCGAGTCGGAGTCTTCGTTTATTGTTGAGAGGCGCGGCGCCGAGCGATGAGTGGGTGAACCAGAATGAGAGAAACAGAGGGCGATATCGCGATCATTGGCGCTGGCATCATCGGTTTGACTGCGGCTTTGGCCCTTGCCGATGAGGGGCGAACCGTCACACTCTTTGATCCAAACCCGCCAGGACAGGGTGCCTCCATGGGCAATGCAGGGGTGATCGCTAACTACGGCGTCCATCCGCTGGCTGAGCCCCGGCTGCTGCTCACCGGCCCTTCCTTGTTGTTTCAGCGTCGCGGACCACTCGCTATTGAACCTGGCGGATTGCTCTCCGTGCTCCCTTGGCTTGGCCAATTTATTCAGGCTTGTTTACCCTGGCATCAAACCAAGTTGAAGCGAGCCCTTGCCAGTGTCATCTTGGATGCTTCGGAACTTTGGGATGCGCTTGTTGATCGTGTTGACGCGCGTGAGCTATTCCAGCGAAGCGGTTGCCTGTACGTATTTAATCGAGCCGCCCAGCGAAGACAGGCGGAGCAAGATGCGCGCTCGAGAACCCAATATGGTGTTCAGGCGGTTGTCCTGTCTCAAGATGAACTGGGTCAATTAGAACCGAGCTTGAGTGGGCGGTTCGCCGGTGGTGTGTACTTCCCTGATGCGTCGTCGTTGAGCGATCCATTGCGAGTTAGCCAGTGCATCGCGCGCGCGATCACACAGTGTAATGCGTCGTGGGTGACGGACCGAGTGGTCGCGATCAATTCCACGCCTCGCGGAGTAACGATAACCCAGGCGGATGGCCAGAAATTACTCTATCGTCAAGTCGTGGTGGCTGCGGGTGCTCATAGTCTCGCGTTTCTTAATTCGGTCGGCGTTCGAGCGCCGCTGATTGCCGAGCGCGGTTACCATCTTGAATATAGAAAAGCCCCGTCGTTAGGTCGCCCAGTCTGCCCGCTGGAAAAAGGCTTTTATCTCAGCCCAATGAATGGTCGACTTCGGGCGGCTGGAACCGTGGAGTTAGGGGGAATTGATGCGCCGCCCTCGGAGCATCGATGGGCTGCGATGGCATCGGCCATGCAATCTTGGTTTCCAGACATTGGACCGCCTGATGGGCGCTGGATGGGCCATCGACCATCCACGCCCGACAGTCTCCCGCTCATCGGACCTGCGCCCAGTGATGCACGGATATTTTGCGCGGTGGGACATGGCCATGTGGGGATGACGCTCGCGCCCTGGACGGCGAGTGTCATTGCCGATTGGGCGGGGAGGCGGGGAACTCAGCATGATCTCGCGCCTTTCGCCGTGACTCGATTTAATTGATGGAACTGCCTGATTACCAGGCGGGTGGAGGGCCGCTAACCGCACGGCCCAACCTAGGGCCTCAGTTATCAGGGGCGCTTTGGCTTACAAAGTATCGGGCTCGACCCACCAGCAGGACCGAGTGGGTGCGCGCCGACAAGGCGGTAGCTTTCAATGCGAATCATTGAAAAGCTTTTTTTGCATTGCCTAGGGCGTTGGGAATGAAAGAAAAGCGTTCAGATAAACCAAGCTTAAGGAACCGATCCCTTACCAGAGCGTGCTCAAGCGACCGGTTGTCTCGCGGTTGAAAGCATGGGTAAGTTTGAGTCCATCAGGTGTGCTGGCCTTCTGCCCAGGTCAGAGGGTCCGAGGCAGCGCAGGTTGATGGATCTGAGGGTGATTGATCCAAGGTTGATTGATGAGAGGCAGATAGTGAATGATGCCCAAGGGGCGCCCAAATCATGCCGAATCCGGCGTGAGCGAGTATGAGCGAGTGAATGTGCAGGGATAAAAAGCAAGGAGACCAAAATGGAAGAAATGGGATTATTTGATGCGATGTATACCTGTCGCGCGATGCGAAGACTGGATACAAAGCCCGTCCCAGAGGACATGCTCATCAAGCTTGTGGATGCTGCCAATCAAGCGCCATCAGGGTCGAACTTGCAGAATGGTCGTTGGTTGATTGTGCGTGATGCATCGGTCAAAGCCGAACTTGCAGCGCTTAATCGAGCCGGGGTCGAAGGTTATCTTGCTCCGCAAATGGATAATATTGAGCCGCTTTCGCACCAGAGTGTTGATCGTCGACGGAAGATGATGGACGCGGTCCTCTGGCAGGTTGAGCACATGCATGAAATCCCTGCATTGATCATCGCCTGTATGGAATTGGGTACAAAAAGAGATCCAATGGTGCTGGGTCGAGCAGGGGGTTCAATTTGGCCGGGTGTGCAGAACCTGCTCTTGGCAGCGAGAGCCATGGGGCTGGGTGCTGCGCCCACGACACTCGCGCTCATTGATCAAGATGCAGTCGCGAAAGTCCTTCACTTGCCTGAGACCATGGGTGCCATTTGTCTGATTCCCGTCGGATACCCGCTTGGACGCTTTGGACCCGTCACGCGCAAGCCCGTCGAAGAGATTCTTCGATTTGATACTTGGAGCTAAAGGTTGTAATGATCGTAGATTGGAAACAGAGAGTGCTTAACGCGAGGTGCAAACATGGCCATTGAAATAGATGCGGCAACCGGTCTCAAGCGATTTGCGACCCGTGCCGCGCCAGCGGGCGTTGCGATTCAAGGCAAGGGATATTCGACGGATATTGATGAAGCGTTGCGAACACTGCCACCGGCTCCACCCGGCGCCGTGTTCAACGCTGAGGAACAATCAAAGTACCGAGCATTTAAAGAGGCAAGACGCGGCGCCGCCGATTACATGCGAATGGAGGGTGAATTCAGCCACTATCTTCAGGATCACTACACAGCGGGTCCCGTGCCGAGAGAGTCGCTCAGCGATGAGTGCGAAATTCTAATCGTCGGAGCCGGGTTTGCTGGATTGCTGCTTTGGTACAAGCTTCAGGCCGCTGGTTTTAAGGACGTGCGGTTTTGCGAAAAGGGCGGTGATGTTGGGGGTACTTGGTATTGGAACCGTTACCCGGGTATTGCCTGTGATGTTGAGAGTTACTCCTACTTTCCTCTGTTAGAGGAGATGGGCTATGTGCCGTCGATGAAATTCGCATCAGGCTTCGAGATCATGGAGTACTGCCAGCGAATGGCTGAGAAATTCAATTTCTATGATCGGTGTTTGTTCCATACAACGGTCGAGAAGACCGAATGGGACGAAGCAGCCGGTCGCTGGACCGTGCATACCGATCGAGGCGATGCCATGAAAGCGCGCTTTGTGATTCTTGCCAACGGATTGCTCACCACCCCCAAGCTTGCTCGCATTGAGGGCATGCAGTCGTTTTCAGGCGAATCCTTTCATACGTCGCGCTGGAACTACCACGTCGATCTGAAAGATAAGCGGGTCGGTATTATTGGCACCGGTGCAACCGCGGTGCAGGTGATTCCAGAGATTGCCAAGGTCGTTAAGTCACTTCATGTCTTTCAGAGAACACCGTCGTCAGTGGATGTTAGAGATCAGCGCGCAACAACCGATGCTGAGCGCGAAGCTTGGGCGGACGAGCCTGGATGGGCTCGGGCCCGTCGTTCGAGATTTGCAAAAATTTCCGCAGGCCGTACGGCGATGCAAGCGAACGATGATTACTTGGCTGGCAAGGTGCAAGACTTTAAGTCACGCAAGACCTTCGATCGAGAGCTCAGCATGGATGAGCTGGTGCAAAAACAGCTCGAGAGTAATTTTAGAATCATGGAGCAGATTCGTGCTCGAGTAGATCAAATCGTTGAAGATCCGAAAACGGCAGCCGCACTCAAGCCCTATTACCCTTACGGCTGCAAGCGACCGACGTTTCATGATGAATATTTACCAACCTTTAATCTGCCGCATGTCACGTTGGTGGATACGGCGCCAAAAGGTGTGGCTCGTATCTGTGAGGAAGGTGTTGTTCACGAGGGCGTCACCTATCCTCTCGATGTACTGATTTACGCCACCGGTTTCGAGTGGATGGCAACGGCGACGTTCAATCAAGTGGTCGGTCGACAAGGGCAGTCACTCGCTGAGAAATGGGCAGAGGGTGGAACGCGCACCTTTCTTGGTCTGCATAGCGAGGGTTTTCCCAATTTGTTCATCGTATCTGGTCCTCAAGGTGGGGGTGGCAGCTTTAATTTCACTGACGCAATTGATCAGCATGGGGATTACATCGTTTGGATGCTTGAAACCATGCATACAGAGCAGGCTGAGATCGTAGATGTTGATGCTGCAGCCGAAGCGAAATACGCCGAGCATTGTCGTGAGGCAGATTCTCAGACCAGACCCTTGCGCGATTGCATCACCTATTACAATGGCCACGGTGAAGCTGAGCCAGGTAGCCTTGCATACTATGGGGGTGGCCGTTGGCACAAGATCCGCGAGCGTGCGCAGGCGAGCCTGGAGCCGTACAAGTTTGAGAAACGGCGTTAGCGCGGCCTCGACCGCTCCAGCTAAGAAAAGCCGAGCTCCTTGAAAAGAGTTTCACTCAGATGGCGTGCGCCTTGGCGTGAGGGTGATCCTCAGTCGTTTGATGTCATCATAGGTTGATGCCAAGAAGTGGAGCCGCCAACCAGGTTTCGTGAAGACGGCAAGAAACGGTAGGTTATTTAACAAGCCTTTTGCTCTCAGAGCGGTGGCGGCTTTAGTCTCGGCCAAGACCCACTCTGTGTCAGTAAGTGATTGTTCATAGAATTCGCGGAGCTCGGCATCCGTCCCATCCGACTCCAACACAATGAAGCCGCCATCGCGACTGTCGAAAACGGAGCTCAACTCTACAATGGTCGCACCGGTCAGAGCGGGGACCCCGAGTTCAGCCAATAGTGAAGGATACGCGCGTGCCGTCCCGCTCTCATTCGCGTTAGATTGATGACTCACCCAGCCTAGACTCCATAACAGAAGAATGGCGATTAACCACCGTTCACGGTGACGATGCTGGCGTGAGTTAGCCGATGATACTGCCTCCAAGTGTGCCTCCAGATTGCTGTGTAAGTGGTTGCCCGCGGATGGGTCTCAACTTGAAACGAACAAATAGTCTTTACAAAGACTGCCCATGCCTTGATGACACTTTATTCCAGATGACGCTAGTCTAGTGGATAGTCGCTCTTGGGGGTCGCCTGTCGAGCGAGCTTGGTGTCGAATGCCGGACGGTCTCCAGATGCTGACGGGCAGGTGGGCCGGGCGAGGCGCACTTTCGGCGAGACTACTTTCAGCCATCCACCCAGCATGAAGAGCGCGGTTGCTAGCATTCAATCTCAAACAGCGCATTGAGCCCGGATCGACAGGATCCGGGCTCAAGGGGCATTACTCGAACAGTTCGCCGCCGCATACAGACGCCGTTGTCCCGTATTTCTCGAACGCCTTGATGACGTTGGCACCCGTTCTCCAGCGGTGTACCTCATCAGGTCCGTCGACCAGTCGCTGCGATCGAATGCCGGTGTACCATCTCGCGAGTGGGGTGTCGTGGCTGTAGCCCAACGCACCATGAAGTTGGATCGCGGTATCGACCACTTGATGCACCATATTGGCGAGGAAAACTTTGGCGATGCCGTTTTCGTTCCGAATATCCATGCCCTTTTCCGCTTTGTATGCGATGTGGAGCAGGACAAGTCGGGCTTTATAAATCTCAGAGGCGCAATCCGCGAGCATCCAGCGCACGCCTTGGCGATCTGCCAAGCGTTTGCCAAAAGTTTGCCGTTGGCTGACGTGTTCGGCCGCGAGATCGAGTGCTCGCTGAGCCATGGCGACGTTGTGCATACCGTGCCGAAGTCGTCCGTAAGCCAGTCGATGCTGGCCCATGTTAAAGCCCTGTCCGCGCCCCCCCAGTAGGTTCTCTCTGGGCACCCTAAGGTTTTCGATGTTGATCTCTGAATGGCTACCGCCCAGCTTGAGTCCAAGCTCCGTGTGGGGCTGCATCGTTTCAATGTTGCGAAGAATTTGGTAACCAGGATTGGGGAGCTCTACGATAAACGTACTGTATTGCTCGTGTCTTGGCGCGTCTGGATCGGTTTTTGCCATGACGACTGCAATGTCAGCCACACTCGCAGACGAACTGAACCACTTTTCACCATTGAGCACCCATTCGTCACCATCAAGGACCGCCGTGGTTTGCATACCCGTGGCATCGGCACCCGCCGCTTTTTCGGTCATTGAGTAGCAAATGCGTTTTTCTCCGTTGAGGAGGGGGGTGAGGAACCGCTCTTTCTGATCATCGGTGCCGTGCTCCAAGAGCGTCATCATGGTGGCGTCATCTGGCCCCTGAGTGTTCATCGACAAGGCGCCAAGGAACGATTCGCCCAACTCCATCTGCACGAGCGCGTTGGCGAGCGGGCGGAGTCCCATACCACCATACTCTGTGGGGATGAATGGGCACCACAGGCCTTGACCCCTGGCTTTCTGCCTAAGCTCCGCGAGCACACTATCAAAGTTCTCCGCGGTGCAGATGGCTTCCGCTGGGTGACATTCGTCGCGAACGAATTGTCTGACTTTGTTGCGGATTGCCCGCGTTTCTTCCGGGATTTCGAAATCGATCATGACTTACTCCTGTTGTCAGCGCCCACTATTCACCAATGCTTAGTCAGGCACAAGTCCTTGGCGTGGGTGATGTGTGATCTCTGTAACAGGTTTTCGCTATGACAGAGTCTCAAAGCGAGGGGCGAGTGACGTTGAAGTTCCTTAGGTCAACCCGGGGTTGGGCTTTATCAAGAATTTATGCGGGGCCAGTTCCTCAAGCGCTATGCAGATGTCGACCGATGCCGCTAGGCGATGGCTAGACCTTGCACCGAGTAAAGTTGCCTTCGGAGCGTTCAGTATCAGATTGGGAAACTAAAAATGAAAGCATTCATTTTATGAAAAAATCACTGATTATTCAGAAATAGTTGTAATCGCTTGTGAAAAGGTTGATATTGCAGGGGTGGCTTGTCTTTTGGTGCAGGTTAGAGGCAAGCTGAGCGGATGATTCATCAAAGACAGTGAGGGAGAGAACAATGATCACGTGGATTCGAAGTTCCCAAGCCTTGTTGGGTTTGGCCATGCTTGTAAGCTTTAGCGCTTCGGCAGCCATGTTTACACCAGGCGTGCCGTGCAACGGGTGCGATTTAGAAATTTTTGACCACGGCGGGGTGATGCCCACCTCGAAGAATGCGGTTTTTAGAGTGCAAAACCCACAGACTCCAAATGGTTCAGCACCCTACATCGAGCTTTATAACCCAACCCTGGCTGTGATTCAGGACTGCGCGCAAAAAGTGCAGAGCGTTCAAGGCAATCCAGGATCTGTCAGGATGCGCGCCAGCGAATACCGTCTAGCGGGCAGCAATCAAGTAGTTTTTCTAGTGAAGGATTGTCAGCTGCTAGCAGGACCAGGACCAGGAGCAGGACCCGGGTCGAGGACTGGCCCAGGGCCCATGTCAGGGAGTGAATCCTCGAGTCCATCGGGTTGCACCATGGGCGACCGGCCGGTTGATACCAGTTGCTCTACATCTGGTGGCGGATGGCAAACCGTTGGCCGCGTTCTGTCCGAGCCCTGTCAATTGAGTTATGACGATGTGTCAGGATCAGGCGGCAGGCAAATGGTGATTTATGACAACACCATGTCGGTCGCGTGCGTGAACGGGAACTATGAGCCCAGTATTTATGTGGGTGCCACGCCCTCTGATTCCAATTGGGGCGCATTCGTTTCAAACACGATGAATTGCACGATGAAGACGGGTGTCCGGCCCTCTGATGGTGCCCGCGTCGTTGAAAAAATTGTGTGTCCGATCTCCGGTGGCGGGGGTATGGGTCCAGGGCCCGAGGGCGATGGGTCAGGTGGTATGGGCGGAACTGAACCCATGAGCTGTGCGTCGGGCGACTTACCGACGGACACCAGCTGTGTCGAGAGTGGCACCGGTTGGCAAACCGTGGGTAACCCTTTATCGGAGGCTTGCCAGCTAAGTTACGATGATGTCTCTGGCTCAGGCGCGCGTCAAATGGTGATCTATGACAACACTTATTCTGTTGCTTGTGTGGGTGGTGTGCATGAGTCGGGTATCTATGTGGGTGCGACGCCTTCAGACTCCAACTGGGGCGGCTATGTGGCTAATCCAACCAATTGCAGAATGAAGACCGGCGTTCGGCCCTCGGATGGCGCTCGAGTCGTCGAGAAAATCATTTGTCCTTAGTCGGACTATGAATAACAAGAAACGCCGGTTTAACCGGCGTTTTTTTTGCGCTACGCGGACAGGAAAAGCCAATATTTCGGCACCGCCTCGTTTGCTGGCCTTCAGTTGACCCTTGCAGGTTTGTGTGAGACCGGAAGATGCGGGTTGCTTTACGCTCTGATCGCGCGCCTTGTTGGTGGGCTTGGGGCTTGGTTGCTCCCCTCGCGCCATGTGAGCGGACTGTCTAGGGTTATGCGGCCCGCCTCGAGATGCGAGGTTTATGAGCACCTTGAGAGATTGAGACCGAGAGTAGAGGCGCTGCTGAGCTAATGTTTCCGATCGCTGCAATGCCCTCAAGAGAGCTCGAGATTATCCAGCGCGGTTCCAGGAGGATAGTTATCCGCGATCTGATACATGCCATCCAGGGTAATCTCAGCCTTGAGTGTCGTGGCTGAGACGCCCGGCTCATCAACCAACGTTAAATTGGCAATGGCACAACGACTTTGATTCATCGGGCCTTCGAGGACTGTCAGCACCAGGCCGTCGGGGCCAGCCTCGACGGCAAGCTCCGATAAGGTTGATTTCAGCATGCCGCCATGGGCATCGAAAGACACAGATCCCTTGAATAAAACGGATCCCCTGGGCTCGTGTTCTGCGTTCAACTCTAAATCTCCGCCTGGTATCGCCTGGAAGAGGAAAGCGCCGTCGGTACTTCGCTCTGCGCCCTCAGACAGGGAGATCGTGCCACCCACGCCCTCAACATACTGCCGAAAGCTCTCTTTTACACCCCACTTTAACGTCGTTAAGTTCATCATCTTTTTCGTCGTGTTCGTTATCTTTAGAAGCTCTAATTAAGCCTAAGCCATTCGCATGCGATTGAACAAAGGCCCTCTCGTTAACCGCTCGTCGCTTTATATCAGGTAGTGGGTCTTCGGGCCTTTTGTCGGTTTCTTTCCAGCCACCCATTCTCGATGGCATTAGGCTTTTCGCTTGGTTCCATGTGTCATTCGGAAGCTGCACGCGGCATTACCAGGTCGAGCCTACGAAGAAAGGCTTCGCGAAGAGACCGTCTGCCGACGTGTTTGACTATCCTGAGCCTGGCACCACTATTTGGCCTCAAGCTGGGTCTGTGCATTATCGAGACCCAGCTTGAACTGCTTCTCAAACTCAGGGTAGTACTGAATGACCTCAAAAAACAGCCGCGCGGTGTCAAAATCGATCAAGTGAAAGCTTTTTTCTAGGTCCTCAGCAGAAGGGAAGAGCAATTGCCGACCTTCCTTAAATGCATCCAGTGTTCTTGGCATGGCACTGTTTAACTGAAGCACTTTCTTCATGACCAACACCCCTTTCAACACCTCCAAGGATGAGGCGCCCCGTACGCCGTTTGGTTGGGCACTATTGGTGAGCAAAATGGTGCGCATCGCCTTTTCACCTGAGCTTACATCGGGATTGAAACGGATCAATGACCGAGTGAATTCTTCGGCACTGTTGACGCTGGTTTGATCTAGGATCGCGATCGGCTGAACGAGCGGACGTTCAGCGGTGCCACGTTCGGCGAGATCCAGCTCGACCAGGGTCGTCTCCCGGCTATTTGCTGAAAAGTGATTGGATAGCAAGTCCGTTGTGAAGCCGCTGCCGTCAGCGGCATAGGGGGCATCTTTGAAGAGAATGATTTTGTCTGTTTGGACGTGCTGGTAAAAGCCGGTTTCATGAACGATCTCCCAAATCATTCGATTCACCAAGATCTCCTCGCCCGGCACGGACTTGAGCGCAGCTTGTAGTGCTGAGCGGGCTTCGAAATCTACGGTGTTCTCCAGTCGCTCTCGCAATCTGTTCTGATAGGACTGGAAGTATTCGGAGTCAAATATAAACCGCAGGTCAAATACGTCATCGGCTCTCACGCGATAAGCGTTTCTAAATAGGAGATTACCAAAGGAATTAAAAGCCTCAGAATCCTGCGGAAGTAGGTAGGTGAAATCGTGCTCGTCGAGCGGGATAACGTGCGGTGTCAGTACCACAATCACCTCTTTTTTGACTCGATCCTGATCTTTGCGCTTGAAGGCACGCCCCAAAATTGGAAGGTCAGATAGGAGCGGTACCTTGGACTCAATGTCTCTTGAGTCTGAGGAGATTAAGCCGCCGATGATGAACGGCGTGTTGTCGGCAACACGCACAAACGTCTGGACTTGGCGATTGTCGATGGTGGGTGCCACGAAAATATCCGATGAACTGCCCGCTGTCTGGCTGACTGAGCTCACAATGGTCTCCACCTGCATGGTGACTTCAGAGCCGTCTTCGTTGATGCGCGGTCTCAGATTCAAAACGATGCCCACGGGGAAATAATCAACTGCAGAGATAATGCCCGCATTGGTCGCCGTTGATTTGACCACCGGCACTTGCTGGCCTACTTGAATCCGCGCTTGACGCCCGTCAAGCACGAGGACGGATGGACTGCTGAGAATTTCTGCCTCGCCCGTGGCCACCAAGCTATCCAGCCTGACTTGAAGGAAGTCTGTCGAAGAGAATTCCGACTCTGTAAACGTGAGTGTGAACGGCTGTACAGAGCCGTCGTAACCACCAGAGAAGTTCGTGTCGAACTCACCTTCCACTGCGGTGAGGTTGAAACCTAATTCTGAAAGCTTCTCGGTGTTGACCTCAATGACCAATGCCTCAATGACAATTTGTCTAGCGGGTCGGTCGATTTGCTCTCTCAGCAAACTGATTAACCGAGAAACGGGCTCGGGATCGTTTCTGTCGTAAGCGATCAGCAATCGCTGTTGGGGCTCGCCGGAGGTGGTGTTGTGTAGGTAGGTTCCGCCAATGTCGGGCACGGCACTGTATTGGGCTTGGCGTTGCTGCTGCTGCATTTGTTGGTTGTATGGCTGAGCATTGGGCGCAACATCCATCAAGCTGGTCTTGGCCGCGTCAATGAGTTTGATGACGACCGGCAATTTCCAGGTTCCATTTTGTCGTGGGTTATAAAACTTATCGAAAATGGATTCGCCTTGACCCTCGGCATACTCCACGGTGGTGTAGCCGAGCGCCTTCAGGAGCGCGATGGCACGATCAGCCTGCAGGTAGCTGAGGGAATAGACCTGGTAGGTCAGATCGGTGGCATCGGGTTTACTCGGGTTGGTTCGCGCGGCATCGACGGTTCGAGCAAACGATTGAAGGATGCGTGAGCCTGTCTCTTCATCTGCGCCGGCCAGCGTTCTCGCATAGAGTTCGTATCCCGCGCCTGAGGAGTGAATGACACCAAATTCGATGATCGCCTGGTTATTGGCCCCCATAATGACCCGTGAAACGTAGCCCTGCGGAATTGCCTGATCTGAGTTCAGCCGTTCGTAAGCAAACTCCAGCTGGAGCTGAATACCAAAGCGGTCAAGAATGCGTTGGTTTTGGCTCGCATCGGATGCGGGCGACGGTAAGATCCTGGTTTCGGCAATGGCGGTCGTCGCGAGTGAGAACGCGAAAAATCCCATCAGGAGCGTTTTTAGCCAGCACGCGCGAAGAAAGTTTGCGTATCGGGCTATGGCTTGTCGGCGCAATGAGGCAGGCGTGCCTTTAATCGTCGTGTCTAACATGCGTTTAATTTGTGACAAAAGTACATGGATGATAACCGAAGAGGGGTGGGCCGCCCAGATTGAGACGGTCGGCTCTCAGGTCGAGGACAAACAAAACGCGCATCGTTAGAATAAGACGCTCTCGAATTTGGTTTTGTAAGGGTAAGTGATGCCAATCGATCTCGAATTTGTTCGAAGCCAATTTCCAGCGTTTTCTGAGCCAAGTCTCAGTCACTGGTTATTTTTCGAAAATGCTGGGGGATCCTTTCCTTGCGGAGCAGTGACTGATCAACTGTCGGCATTCTACTCGCGAACCAAAATGCAACCCTATTGGCCAGCCGAGCCTTCAGCCGAAGGCGGCGAAGCCATGGATCGTGCTAAATCGCGTTTAGCCAAGTGGTTAGGCGTGACCGAGTCTTGGCTCAGTGTCGGTCCCTCTACCACGCAAAACACTTACGTCCTATCGAAAGCTTTTGGCGATTGGCTGTCAAGAGGTGATGCGATTATTGTCACCAATCAGGATCACGAGGCGAATTCCGGGCCCTGGCGGCGACTGGAAGCGCGCGGCGTGGAGGTTAGAGAATGGTCCATTGATCCGATGAGCGGAAGGTTGAACGCATCAGGTCTCGAAGCCTTATTGGACGGCAAGGTGAAATTGGTTGCTTTTCCGCATTGCTCCAACATCGTGGGCGAGATCAATCCGGTCGCCGAGTGGGTGGGATTGGTCCATGCAGCGGGTGCGCTCGCGTGCGTCGATGGCGTCTCTTATGCGCCCCATGGCTTACCTAACTTCCAAGCGCTGGGTGCTGATATCTATCTCTTCTCCAGTTACAAGACGTTCGGCCCGCACCAAGGGATCATGGTGATGTCCCCGGATCTTGCAGAACAGCTTCCAAATCAAGGTCATGTCTTCAATGGGCACGATCCCACCAAGCGGTTGACGCCGGCGGGTCCAGATCATGCGCAGACGGCCGCTTTAGCGGGGATGATCGATTACTTTGAAGCAGTTGATGCCCACCATTACCCTGAATTCGATCGTAGCGGCGCACCCGATCGAGTCCATGACCTGTTTCGAGCCCATGAGCTTGAGCTCACGGAACAATTGCTTGCGCAGGTTGATGCGTTGGGTCGTGCGCGTCTCATTGGGCCAAGGGAGGCTCAGCATAAAGCGCCCACCATTTCCTTGCTATGTGATCGCCCCGGGATGGCGCTGGCTGAAGATCTTGCCGTGCGAGGCATCATTGCCGGGGGCGGTGATTTCTATGGTGGTCGAGTGCTTGATGCCATGGGTATCGATCGCGAGTTTGGGGTGTTGCGTCTCAGCTTTGTGCATTACACGAGCGCGGCGGATATCGAGAACTTGTCGTCTGCGCTGACCGAGCTGCTGGCCTGATGACCCACGGGTGGTTGGGCTCATTTGGCTCATTTGGCTGGGGCAGGGCGACTGGCGCTAGGGTCTGACAAGGGAGGGTTAGCCATGCGGGAAACGCCAATGAATGTGCTGTTTATTGTTACCGATCAGCATCGAGCTAAAGACGTTGGCTTTATGGGGAACAAAGTCGTCGCGACACCCCATCTGGACGCGTTCGCTGCAGAAGCCATGGTTTTTGACAATGCCTGGGTCTCCAATCCTGTCTGCATGCCAAATCGAGCGACGATGTTGACCGGCCGTTTGCCGTCTGCCCATGGCGTTGTCTTCAATGACCGGTCGCTAGACTGGAACGTCAACACAGTTGCAAGGCAGTTTAAGGCGGCAGGTTACGCCACCGGGTTGCTGGGGAAGTCGCACCTTCAGCACGGTATGAGCCGAAACGCAGTTCTTGCCTACCGAGGCCAAGGGTCTAGCCGATCGCCCTTCGCAGAAGGCTGGGATACGGTTGAGGACGGCGAGCGGTATCTTCGGTCTCGGCCCGAGGATCCAATAGATTTTTACGGGTTCGACCACATTGAGTTATCGATCGATCACGGTGCTTGTCTATCCGGACATCACTTGCAGTGGGCGGTCGATCAAGGCGGTGATCCGTCGATACTGTACATCGATCAGGACACCGACATGGGAGGCTCTGATCGCAGTCAGAACTGGCGTCAGATCTATCGGCCGCCTTATCCAGAGGCGTGGCACTCAACGCATTACGTGACTGAGCGAACCCTTGAGTTCATTCGTTCGCAGAGCGCGCGCAAGCAACCATTTTTCGCCTGGTGCTCTTATCCTGATCCTCATCACCCGATGACACCGCCAGGTCGTTTTTTTGACATGTATCGACCAGAGGACATGCCACTCCCAGAATCGCGCCATGATAAGTTGGAGGGCGCCCCAGCGCATCTGCGTCACTTCGCTAGCATTCACCCGAAAGATCAGCGCAATTGGGTTGCGCCCTGTGGCTATGGTAGCGATGCGCTACTTGGCGAAGCCATTGCGGCGACCTACGGCATGATCAGCATGATCGACGAGGGGGTGGGCCGACTCATGACAGCCTTGCGTGAGGGCGGATTGCTCGATCACACGTTAATTGTCTTTACTTCCGATCACGGCGACATGATGGGTGAGCACGGCCTTTTCCTCAAGGGCTTTATGCATTATCGAGGGACGCTCCAGGTACCGCTCGCCATCCGTTGTCCAGGTTTGGCTGCAGGTCGAACGGATGCGCTTGCCACAACGCTCGATTTGGCGCCGACGCTTCTGGATCTCGCGGGGCTCAAGGCGTTTGATGGTATGCAAGGGCACAGTTTGCGAGAAACGCTCGATCATCAAAGCGCCATTCGGGACCACGTGTTGATTGAGGACGACTTGCCGATCGTGACCGCGTCATTGACGCCGATTCCTGCAAGGACGCGAACGCTAGTGACGCCTCAATATCGCTATTCCGTCAATTCTAAAGGTGAGGAGCAGGTGTTTGATCTCATAGAAGATCCGGAAGAAATGAAGCCTTTGTCTCCCACCGATGGCTTAGCTGCCAAATTGCGTGGGCAATTGGTGCAGGCGATGATGATGGCGGATGACTCGTCGCGCGGTGCGCCAACCTCAGAGCAATTTGCGTTGGACTAAAGCTCCGCTCAGCTGGCTTGTTTGCGCGGGTCTTATTCGATGAGTCCCTTCAGCGTTGTGCCGAGAAGGTTAATGCCTTGTTCGATTTTG
>Ga0255760_10001083_pt1 | contig 26810 bp, 17 predicted proteins | sample 071ome_25_FD_179960 | JGI IMG/M metagenome (GOLD analysis project Ga0255760, IMG submission 179960) | Coastal salt marsh microbial communities from the Groves Creek Marsh, Skidaway Island, Georgia - 071410BT metaG (version 2) | ecosystem: Environmental > Aquatic > Marine > Intertidal zone >...
ATTTTGCGAGTTGTTTTTCGATGGTTTCATCTTCAATTTTTTCGAACAGCATGCTTGCTGCTTCAAGTTGCATACCAACAGGCAGCAGGGGCGCATCATTGTTTACAGCCAACCAGGTTGCCCCCTGAAGGTGTAACATCTTTTTGAGTTTTTCTGAAGTAAATGGCAAAATAGGTTCAGAAACTATGGCTAATGTTGCCGCGATCTGAAGTGCATTGTACAAAATTGTTGCCACACGGTCTGGGTTGGTTTTTATTTGCTTCCAGGGCTCTTCATCTGCAAGGTATTTATTGCCCAAACGCGCCAATTTCATCAATTCTTGGCTGGCTTCACGAAATTTATAATTTGAGATCGCGTTGCCAATCAACGCAGGAAAAGCCGCAAGGGCTTGCAACGTTTCTTGATCTTCTGGGGTCAAACTATTGGGCTGAGGCACTTGCCCATCAAAATATTTGTGGGTAAGAACCACCACACGATTGATAAAGTTGCCATAAATAGCCACCAATTCGTTATTGTTACGAGCCTGGAATTCTTTCCACGTGAAATCGTTGTCTTTGTTTTCGGGAGCATTTGCCGTAAGTACATAACGCAAAACGTCCTGCTGGTTGGGAAATTCTTCCAAATATTCGTGCAACCACACTGCCCAATTTTTAGAGGTCGAAATTTTGCGGCCTTCAAGATTCAAAAATTCGTTTGCAGGCACATTTTCGGGCAGTATAAACTCGCCATGTGCTTTTAACATTATAGGAAAAATGATGCAGTGAAAAACAATATTGTCTTTTCCAATAAAATGCACCAGTTGGGTGGTGTCGTCTTTCCAGTAAGGCGCCCAATCAATGCCTTTTTTTGCAGCCCATTCTTTGGTCGAAGAGATGTATCCAATTGGCGCATCAAACCATACATATAGCACTTTTCCTTCTGCATCGTTAAGCGGTACGGGGATTCCCCAATCCAAATCACGGGTCACGGCACGGGGCTGCAAACCATTTTGAACCCAAGACTTTACTTGACCACGGACGTTGGGCTTCCAATCGTCTCGATGCCCATCAATAATCCATTTTTCTATAAAAGCTTCATAGCGATCCAAAGGCAAAAACCAATGTTTGGTAGATCGAATTTCTGGTGTGGCACCAGACAGCGTCGATTTGGGGTTGATAAGCTCCGTAGCACTCAAATCCTTCCCACAGGATTCACATTGGTCCCCATAGGCCTCCACATAATTACAATTGGGACAGGTTCCGGTTACAAAACGGTCGGCTAAAAATTGTTGTGCTGTCGGATCATAAAGCTGCTCAGATTCTTGAGCAATTAGTATTTGTTTGGCATCCAATGTTTTAAAAAAATCCGATGCGGTATCATGATGAACCTTACGAGAGGTTCTTGAATAATTGTCAAAAGAAATACCAAAATCCAAAAAAGACTGTCGGATCATCTGATCATAGTGATCGATAATGGCCTGGGGAGTGGTTTGCTCTTTTTTAGCCTTAATGGCTATGGCCACACCATGCTCATCACTTCCACAAATAAAAGCCACATCCTTTTGCATCCCGCGCATATAGCGTGCATAGATATCTGCAGGTACATAAACACCTGCCAAATGTCCAATATGGATCGGTCCGTTGGTATACGGCAAAGCAGCGGTGATGGTATAACGTTGTGGTTGCAATGGCATAGGTCGTGTTTTTGCAAAAGTAACAATAATTATACCTTAGTCTTTAATTGATTAATTTTAAAAAATACGCCCCATCCATGTCCGACAACCGCTCTTTTGGGACTGCTGCCGAAGTCCGCGCATTAGATTTTTTGCGCGCCAAAGGATATACATTGCTCCAAACCAACTATCGTTATCGTAAAGCCGAAGTCGATTTGATTGTTCGCAAAGAAAATTTGATTGTTTGTGTCGAGGTCAAAGCACGGTCGTATCTCTACTATGGAGACCCCGCCTCTTTTGTAAGCAAGAAAAAAATAAAACTGCTGGCTCTTGCTATGGATTTTTATATGCAACAAATGGACCCTGAGCTGGAGGTACGTTTTGACATTATTAGCATCCATTTAAACGGGAAAAAATGGATTATTGATCACCTAGAAGGCGCCTTCGAAATTTTAGAATGAGTAGATTTTATAAACAAATTGTTTAGATTTTATATTTTTGTTATATAAATAACATTCTGTGAAAACCATATCCTCCGAAGTACTCGCCTACATCAACAAAAAACCCTTTCTACTCAGCGCCTTATCACAGGGGATCATCAACTTGACCTCTTTGGCCCGACAAATCCAACCCGAAATAGAAACGACACTAAAAAAATCGGCTAAAAGCGGTGCCATTGTCATGGCATTAAAACGAATCTCGGACAATGAAGAGTTTTTGGCAACCCACAAAATCATTAAGGTTCTCAAAAATATTGGAGACATTACCGTGCGCTCTTCGCTCACAGATTATTGCTATAAAGTATCGGATACCATCTTGTTGACCCAAGCGCAATTTCTCAACCAAATCAAGGCAGACAGTACTGTTTTTTACACCTCATCTAGGGGCGTTACCGAGTCCAATATTATTGTAAGCAACAATCTTAAAAATGATGTCGCCTCATTTTTTGAAAACGAAGAATGCCTCAGCATTGAGGAAGAACTTTCTGCCATAACCATGAAGCTCCCAACAGAAAATGTCAAGGTTTCTGGAATCTATTATTTTATTTTCCAACGACTTTCTTGGGAAGGGGTCAATATTCGTGAAGTGATTTCGACCTCCAATGAGTTTACCATAGTCACCGACGAAGCTTCGGTAGATACGGCCTTTGGTGTAATCAAGAATTTGAAGAGCTTGTAAGCGGTGCCAAATTTTTAAACGTCGTAAGTAGATTTTGCATCGATTGTACCCCTGTTATACGAAGCAAAAGACGTAGGCCTTGACGGGTATGTTTTTCTTTCAATTCTAATGTTTTGTGCTGTTGCTGTACTTGCTGAATCAATGCTCCAAAACGTTGGGTTTGATAAAAAGGACTCGCTTGATCTGCTATAAAATAGGCCATACAAACGCCTTTCTTGATCACCAATCGTTCGATGCCCAAACGGGCAACGTGCCATTTTAATAAAACACTAGCAAACAACTCCTTACTTTGTTCTGGCAAAGGTCCAAAACGATCTACTAATTGGGTTTCAAACGTGCTTAATGCGTCTTCCGTTTTAAGTTTGCTTAACTCGCTATACAAGGTCAATCGTTCACTAACAACATTGATATAATCTTCTGGAAAAAGCACCTCAAAATCGGTGTCCAACTGCACTTCACGGACAAATTGTTGTTCTTTAGAATCGTCATTAAACAGGGCTTTAAATTCATTGGCACGAAGCTCTTCTACAGCTTCTTCAAGAATTTTTTGATAGGTCTCAAATCCGATTTCGTTGATAAATCCACTTTGTTCGCCTCCCAAAATATCCCCAGCTCCACGTATTTCGAGATCGCGCATCGCAATTTGCATTCCCGACCCTAGTGCAGCAAACTGCTCAATGGTTTTTATGCGCTTTTGGGCATCTGCCGTCATGGTGCTGTATGGCGGAGTTATAAAATAACAAAATGCCTTTTTGTTGCTTCTCCCTACCCTACCACGCATTTGATGTAAGTCACTCAAACCAAAAGCATTGGCGTTATTGATAAAGATGGTATTTGCATTGGGTACATCCAATCCGTTTTCTATAATTGTTGTAGCAACAAGCACATCAAATTGCCCTTCCATAAACTGCAACAAGACACGCTCCATGTTGTTTCCTTCCATTTGACCATGCCCAATGGCCACACGGGCATCGGGGACGAGCCGCTGGATCATTCCTGCAACTTCTGTGATATTTGCAACCCGATTATGAACAAAATAGACTTGTCCTCCTCTTTGCAATTCATATAAAATACCGTCTCGTATCGTTGCTTCATCAAATCGAATTACTTCACTATCAATTGGATATCGATTGGGAGGTGGGGTGGCGATTACGGACAAATCACGGGCGGACATCAGACTAAATTGTAGCGTTCTAGGAATGGGGGTTGCTGTAAGGGTCAGTACATCAATATTGGTTTTTAGAGACCGGATTTTTTCTTTTACACCAACTCCAAACTTTTGTTCTTCATCGACGATCAGCAATCCCAAATCTTTGAACCGAACCTGTTGGTTGACCAGCTGGTGGGTACCGATGAGAATATCAATTTTACCGGCTTTGAGATCTTCAAGGAGTGCTTTTTTATCATTTGCCGATCGAAATCTATTGAGGTAATCTACCCGAACAGGAAGTCCTTCGAGGCGCTTCGAAAAAGTTTTATAATGCTGAAAAGCTAATATTGTCGTCGGAACCAAAACAGCCACTTGCTTGCTGTTGTCAACCGCTTTAAAAGCCGCTCGAATAGCCACTTCGGTTTTCCCAAACCCAACGTCTCCACAAATCAGTCGGTCCATGGGACGCTCACTTTCCATGTCCGCCTTGACGGCTTCTGTGGCACTGCTTTGGTCGGGTGTGTCTTCATACAAAAATGAGGCTTCTAACTCCCATTGCAAATAGCTGTCGGGGGCATAACGATATCCGATTTTTTCTCTGCGCTCTGCGTAGAGTTGAATCAAATTGAAAGCAATCTCTTTTACCCGATTTTTGGTTTTCTGTTTTAATGCCTTCCACGCTTTGGATCCCAGTTTATATATTTTGGGTTCGTGACCGTCCTTGCCGTTGTATTTAGAAATCTTGTGGAGTGCATGGATGCTTAGATATAAGATATCACGCTCTCCATAAATAAGCTTGATGGCCTCTTGTTTTTTGCCCTCCACTTCGATGTGCTGAAGACCTCCAAACTTTCCGATACCATGATCAATATGAGTGACATAATCTCCAACTTGCATCAATGTCAGTTCTTGCAAGGACAAGACTTGCTTTTTGGCTTTTTCGGATCGCAATCGGTATTTGTGATAACGTTCAAAAATTTGATGATCCGTATAACATGTTATTTTTAATGTCGGATCTTCAAAACCTTCAAAAAGGGGGAGCAACAAGGTTTTGTAGTGTACCGTTGTATCCATTTCTTGAAAAATATCATGAAATCGTTTGCGTTGATTTTCGTTAGTACAACATAGATAATTGGTCCATCCTTTATCATGGTTTTGATTGAGATGGTTTACCAAACGGTCAAATTGTTTGTTAATTGGCGGTTGGGGAAGTTGTTGCCAATCGAGCGTTTGGTGCTCCACCAATTGTGGTGATGCTTGCAAAAGCAAAAGCGCAGTGTCCTGGCAGTCTGCAAGCCATTGTTCCGCATCTATAAAAAGTGCTTTTGGTGGAAGTTGAACGGTGTCTCCCAAACTTTTGTAGGCTTCTTTGGCTTTGAGATAATGTGTGTCTAACGCACTGCAAACCCCCTCAAGGTCGTCAATCAAAACTGTGCCTTCTCCAGAAAAATGCGATAACACACTTTTTCTTTTACTTCTAAATGACAAAGCTGAGGTATTGGGCAAAATTTCAATTTTTTTGTGGGTGTCAATCGATAACTGAGTAACAATATCAAAACTGCGCAAACTCTCAATCTCATCATCAAAAAACTCCATACGATAGGGATGTTGACCTGCAAATGAAAAAACATCAACAATACCTCCGCGGACCGCAAACTCTCCTGGTGCGCTTACAAAATCTACGCGCTCAAAACCATATTCGAACAAGGTTTCATTAATAAAATCGAGGGGTATTTTTGTTCCAACTTCTACCTCAAGGGTATGCTTTTTTAATGTTTTTTGAGAAATAATTTTTTCAAAAACTGCCTCGGTATAGGTAACTACCAGTCGTGGGGTTTTTGTATTTGATAAGGCCCTAAGCACTTCGGCTCTAAGCAACACATTGGCGTTGTCGGTAGCCTCACTTTTATAGGCTTGCCTATAACTGGAAGGAAAAAACAAAACTTTTTTTGGGCCCAAGAGCCCCTCTAAGTCATTGAGATAATACGCGGCTTCTTCGGCTTGATTGAAGACCAACAGAAACCGGCGTCCTGTTTTTTGAAAAGCGGCAGCCAGTCGCAAACTCAAGCCCGAGCCCACTTGCCCCTTAAGTAAGGTTACTGATTGGGTTGTACACCGCTGCTCCAACACCTCTTGTTCGGAGGTATTGGTCACATGTTCAAAAAGTGGGTGTTCGGTCAAAATGGTTACAAATATACGTGCTATTTCTTCATTTTATTTACAGCAATTACCGCTGATTCTCCCAAGACATAGACCTGATCTTCTGCTGTAGGCTTGATAATATACATTCCTGTAAATCCCCCAAAAGCGGGTAGGATCAACTGATGTGGTTTTTTATAAAAACAAGGGGCTTTGAGGTATTGCCCGCCAAGACCTTTGAGCCTCACCCCAGGATGCAGGTGACCACAAAGGTTGATTTTTGGAGCTGTTGCTTCTATGGGATGATGTGATAAATAAAAAGGGGCAAGATCTAAAGCTGTATAAACCTCAAGACCGGCTTGCTCAAATCGTGTTTTGGGAAGTATGTCATGATTGCCTTCGATCAAAACTTTTTTGAACGCCTGCTGATTTGCCCATCTGCAAAAATCCACCCACTCACTATTGTGATCAGAATGAAAAAGGTCTCCCAAAAAATAGAGGGTAGCAACCTCAAACTGGGTGAGCAAATGGGCAATTTTTTCATAAAAAGAAAAACGAACCTCCGTGGGTAGAGCAATCCCATTTTTTCTAAAATGCATGACTTTTCCTATGTGTGCATCCGCAATAAAAAGGGCTTTGTTTGCAGGCCAGTAGAGAGCCCCTGTAGGGCTGAGCTCTAACACTTCATGATGGATCTCCACGATCATTGCAATTGCTTTTCGAGTTGAACATACATTTTTTTGATCCGATCTTCGACCGTTTCTGAAGACAATTTCTCTCGAAGTCGATCCGTGATAAGCGGAAAAGAAAAAGGCGTTGGCTGTGCGGCTTTTTTCCAACAGATTTCTTGTTGCTCAATACGCTCAAAGGCTTGTTGCAAGCGCCCTTGCTCCATACCATGATCAAAACTTTCTGCTACCGCTTGGAGATAGAGTAAGTTGTCGGGTTCATAGTCTTTAAATACTTCGAAAAAAAGCTGTGCACTCGATTGTAGATGTTTGCTTTTTAGCGTCTTTTGGGGGTATCCTTGAAAAACCAGTCCTGCAATAACAGCAATGTCTCTAAATTTTCTTCGAGCCATTTCCGCAAGATTTATACTCTTGCGCAAATCATCGATTAAATCTTTGGTTGTTAAAAGGTTGTTATCAATAAGTGCTTCAATATCTATCGGCTGGTCCGACAACAATTCATAGCCATAGTCGTTGTAGGCCAGCGTAAAACTTATCGGATAAAGCAAACTATATCTGTACGCAATTATGGCAGCCATAGCTTCATGAATCGCCCGACCTTCAAAAGGATAAAATACAGCATGATGCCCTTCTTTTGTAGTAAAGGTCTCAATCAAAAATTGGTTTGTTTCTGGAAGCATCGATAGTTGTCGTTGCCGGTCGAGTAACGGTCTGAGTGCTTTCCACTCGGGAGTATTTGAGGTTTCTGGCGCAAAGAACGTAGCCCTTAACATTTGACTCAAATGTGCGCTAAAACTCATTCGACCACCCATCCAAGCCGGAATTTTGGTGTTTTTAGATTTTGATTTTCTAACCAGTACTTCCATTGCCTGAATACGCACCAGTTCCAAATTTCGACCTGCAAAAGTAAACACATCCCCGGTTTTGAGTTTAGACACAAACCACTCTTCGATCGTTCCTATTTTACCTCCTTTGAGGTACTTGACCAAAAGAGACGCATCGCTCATTATGGTACCTACATTGAGACGGTGTCGCATGGCTATGCTTCGGCTGGCTACACAAATTTTGCCCGCATCATCCACATAGGTTTTTTTGTATTCGTCGTAGTTCTCCAAACTTTGGCTGCCTTTCTGAATAAAGTTTAGCAGCCATTGCCACTGTTGCAAGGTAAGTGTCTGAAAACAAAACGTGTTTTTAACGATTTCAAAACAGGGTTTTGGCATAAAGCCATCACCGACCGCCAAGGTCATCAAAAATTGGACAAGCACGTCAAAACTGTTGAGGTAGGGCAGACGATCTTCGATGGTATTCTCTTTAATTGCTTTTTGCAAAGCAAGCGACTCTATAAGCTCTATGGCATGTGTTGGCAAAAAATATATTTTGCTTCCTTTTTGGGGTTGGTGGCCACTACGTCCTGCGCGTTGTAAAAATCGACCCACACCCTTTGGACTTCCAATTTGCACGCAAGCCGAAACAGGACTAAAATCTACCCCCAAATCCAAACTAGATGTGCAGATAACTGCTTTTAGACGGTGTTGTCTAAGGGCATCTTCGACCCACAATCGGTTGATTTTATCAATACTACCATGATGCATGGCCAACTGACCCGCCAATTCTGGTGCTTTTTCTAACAGTTTTTGATACCAAATCTCGCACTGCGCACGCGTATTTGTAAACAATAAGGTAGAGGGATGTGTCCTAATAATCTCAGTGACTTGTTCGAGGAGGTGAATTCCCAAATGCCCCGACCATGGAAAAGTTTCCATCTCTTTTGGAAAAAGGGACACTACCTCGATCTTTTTTTTCTGAGTGCTTTGAACCAAAATTTGATTTTCTGTTGGCCGCCCTAACAAGATTTGCTGTGCCAAATCAAGGTTGCCTATGGTTGCAGAAATCCCCCATACCTGAAGATTGGGAAGGAAAGATTTGAGATAAGAAAGTGCCAACTCTACTTGCACTCCTCTTTTGGAACCCATCAATTCGTGCCATTCGTCAACCACCACAGTATGCAGGTTTTCAAAAAAATGTTGATGCCCTTTGTTGCTAATAAGAAGATGAAGGCTTTCTGGTGTGGTTACAAGACCAAATGGAGGTTGTCTTTTTTGTTTGACACGTTCTGATTGTGGCGTGTCTCCTGTTCGAAGTCCAACAGAAAGGGTGGGGAAAAAAGCTTTGGTGAGCAATTCTGTTGTTTGTTGAATTTCGACCCCTAATGCGCGTAGTGGCGTTATCCATAGTACGTTTGTTTTTTTTGGAAGCTGGCCAATATCAAGTTGCCGTTGCAACACGCCGCCCCATATGGCATAGGTTTTTCCACTTCCTGTTGGAGCATTGAGCAAACCGCTTTTGCCGGCAAGATAGGCTTGCCATGTCGCTTTTTGAAAACGCTGAGGCGTCCACCCTTTATCCAAAAACCAATCCTGTATGTTTATTTTTTTCATGGAACCAAAAGGGCCTTAAGGTCATCAACCGTGTTGGCGTCCTCTATTTTTTTGTCATGACGCCAACGCAAAATTCTAGGAAAACGAACAGCTACGCCACTTTTGTGCCGGGTAGATGGCGCAATGCCCTCAAATGCAATTTCGAAAACCAATTGAGGGGTTACTTGACGGACAGGGCCAAATCGGTCTTGGGTGTTTTTTTTGACAAAGGCATCTACTTTTCGAAATTCTTCATCGGTTAGCCCCGAATACGCTTTTGCAAAAGTGACCAAGACATCGCCCTGCCACAACCCAAAGGTATAGTCTGTGTAGAGGTTGGTTCGTCGGCCATGTCCTCGCATAGCATAGGTTAGAACTGCATCGATGGTCAACGGGTCTGACTTCCACTTCCACCAGTCTCCTTTTTTGCGGCCGACGCCATAGGGTGCTGATGCCTTTTTGAGCATCAATCCTTCACTGTGCTTTTCGGTGGCCTTTTGTCGCTCTACAGTGATGGCTTCCCAGGATGTTGACGGTAGTGCTTGAGAAAGTTGCCAGGGGAGTGCACTGTTTTTGTATTGTGCAAACATCTCTTCAAGAAGTTCACGCCGTTGTCGCGTAGGTTGGCCTCTTAGATCAGTTCCTTGCCATTCGAGCAGGTCATAAATCATAAAGATAACTGGGGCATCTTTTAAGAGTTTGGCGCTGATGTTTTTGCGGCCAATTCTTTTTTGTAGCAAGGCAAAATTTTGAATTTTCCCGTTTTTGAAAGGGAGAATTTCACCATCCAAAACAGTACCGTCTGGCAAAGATAAAAACGCTTCAAATTCGGGAAATTTATCCGAAATCAATTCTTCGCCACGGCTCCAACAATACCATTTGTTTTTTCTAATGATGAGCTGTCCACGCATACCGTCCCATTTGTTTTCTACAATCCAATCTGTGGTGTTTCCCAATTTTTGAGGTGCTTCTTGAAGTGCATGTGCCAGACAAAAGGGATAGGGTTTTGACAATAAATCTTCAGGATTGGGGTTGCGCAGTAGTTGATCAAAGGTTGTGGTCTGTGGTGTCCATTGTCCCATCAGCCGGTGGGCGATGTGATTTTCTTCCATATCAAGACCTTGTGCCAAAGCACGTGTCATCAACTTTTGACTAATTCCGATGCGAAAACCCCCGGTCAATAATTTGTTAAACGTAAACCGTTGCAAGGCATTGAGGCTCTGCCATTGATCGATGATGTATTTTTTTTTAGTAGCTTCTTGTTGCCCCTTGAGCGCGATGATTTCTTCCATTATATCGGAAAGCGCGGGCGGGTCTTTGTGTTGTATTTGAGATTCGGGGACGACCAGGGCGATGGTTTCTGCCAGGTCACCTACGATATGATAGGATTCTTCAAAAAGCCAAAGTGGGAGCCCTGCAACCTCAGCCGCCCACTCCCTCATCAAGGTTGTGGTGATTGGGCGAGATGGTCTGCGATGGGATAGCAATGCGATGGTCCATAGTGCATCTTGGTGGGGGGTATTTTGGAAATACGCACACAGTGCTTGCACCTTATCGTTGGTTTTGTTGGTGCTGTCCAGCTGCTGTATCAAATTTGAAAAAGCAATCATAGCGCCGTCTCTTTATCGGTTTCTAAAACTTCGCCCTCATAATCGGTTTTTTCGGTGCGTGCATTCCAGCCTTTTTCACGTAAGTATTGCGCAAAAATATCCGTGTAGCCATGGGTGGTGATCACATTTTGACATTGCGTTGCCTCCACAGCTGCGAGCAAGCCCGGCCAGTCGGCATGATCGGAGAGCACAAATGATTGGTCAATGGCACGTCTTCTTCGAGCGCCCCGGGTTAACATCCACCCAGAAGCAAAGCCACTGCTGTAGGGGCCTAATTTTTTTAACCATGCCCCTTCTGCTGCTGCGGGCGGTGCTAGCACAAGACAACCTGCTAAATCCTTTTTGGTCGTTTCTGGAGTGAGTATCGAATATTTTGGAAATTTGATTTTATCCTCCATCACTTGTGACATTTTTCCAACCGCATTGTGGGTATAGATCGTGCCTATGTTGGGGTCTAAATAATGTAACAGCCGTTGGGCTTTGCCCAAAGAATAACCAATCAACAAACTGGTTTTTCCTTGATTTTTATTGGTGGCCCACCACTGGTTGATTTGATCGTGAACCTGTCGGGGATTGGGCCAATTAAAAACCGGGATTCCAAAGGTGCATTCGGTAATAAAGGTATGGCATCTAACGGGCTCAAAAGGGGGTGTGATTCCGTCGCTTTTGATTTTAAAATCTCCTGTAAACACCCAAACCTCTCCAAGGTGTTCTACGCGTATCTGTGCTGCACCCAAGACATGCCCCGATGGATGGAAAGAAAATTTGACATTGTTAATCACAAAAGTTGCTCCGTAGGGCACCCCTGTTATGGATATAGCACCTAATCGATGTTTTAGAATTGGGATATTATCTTGTTGGGTAATATAATTTTGATGTCCCCAACGTGCATGGTCTGCATGGCCATGACTTATTAGTGCTTTTTTTACGGGGCGCCATGGGTCGAGGTAAACATCTGCTAAACGGCAATAAATCCCTTTAGAAGTAAATTCCAATAGGGGTCTATACTTTTTCTTTTTCACAGGTTCAAGATACTAAAATAGAAAGAAAGTAAATCCGGCCCGTTCAAAGAATTGAGTCGTTGATAACTCCTCATAAATGGCTGTGCTTTTGACTGATAAAAATTCTATTTTAGAAAATTCAATACAGCGCAATGTTTTTAATTTTTGACACCGAAACAACGGGGCTTCCCAAACGTTGGGACGCACCACTAACAGATGCCGAAAACTGGCCGCGCTGTGTTCAAATTGCATGGCAACTTCACGATGCCAATGGGAAGTGTGTTGAACATCAAGAATTTTTGATCCAACCTGATGGTTATACCATACCGTATGATTCTGAGCAAGTACATGGTATTTCAACAGATTTAGCTGCAGCAGAAGGAATCCCCCTAAAAAAAGCGTTAGAGTTATTCTCGCAAACCCTTCAAAAAACACAATTTGTTGGGGGGCACAATGTGGGCTTTGACCTCAATATTATGGGCGCTGAATATTTGAGAGTCTTTAACGAAAATCCCTTAGAAAACAAACCCCTGATTGATACGTGTACAGAAGAAACTGCTACATTGTGCGCTTTGCCAGGAGGACGTGGTGGGAAATTTAAACTTCCGACCCTCACCGAATTGTATTTTCATCTTTTTAATGAAAATTTTGAAGAAGCACATAACGCCTCCGCAGATGTAGAGGCAACAACACGTTGCTTTTTAGAACTCCTGCGAACGCAACAAATTAATCCATCGTCGTTGGAGGGCAACCCCAAGGTGTCTCAAAATTTGGCTGAGGCGCTTCCTGCTAAAGTCACGTTAATCGGACTCAAACACAAAAACCTAAAATCCCTCAGTCAAAAACTCAAAAACCAAGCAGCACCCCAAAAAACCCCAACATCAACAACCACAATAACCGATCTGAGCAACACACCGTTTGTTCATCTACACAATCATTCGCAGTTTTCTGTATTGCAGGCTACTTCACGGATTTCACAATTGGTAAGTGCCGCGGCAAAGGATCAAATGCCTGCTCTTGCCTTGACGGACCATGGCAATCTGATGGGTGCTTTTCATTTTGTAAAAGCAATAAAAAATCACAACAACAATCTCATCGAGGGACAACAACCGATCAAACCCATTATCGGTTGTGAATTTTATGTCTGTGATGACCACACCGATCGAACAAGAAGAGACGACGGATACCAGATTGTGTTGTTGGCCAAAAACAAAAACGGCTACAAAAACTTGTCCAAAATGACCTCCTTGGCCTACACCAAAGGATTTTATTATGTTCCAAGGATTGACAAAGAAATTGTCAAACAATATCATCAAGACCTGATTGCCCTTACGGGAAACTTATACGGTGAAGTCCCTTCAAAAATTCTCAATGTAGGGGATCGACAGGCAGAAGATGCCCTTTTGTGGTGGAAATCGATTTTTGGCGATGACCTCTATATCGAATTGATGCGACACCATCAAGAAAATGAAGACCGTGCCAACCTAGTACTTTTAAATTTTTCTAAAAAACACAACATCCCAATCATTGCAACCAACAACACCTACTATGTAGAACAAGAAGAAGCCAACGCACATGATATTTTGCTTTGTGTCAAAGAGGGGGAAAAACAAGCCACCCCGATAGGTCGCGGTCGCGGCTACCGCTATGGCTTCCCCAATCAAGAATATTATTTTAAATCCCAAGAGGCCATGAAGGCTCTATTTAGGGATCTTCCTGAGGCAATCGAAAATATCGGAACACTGATTGACAAAATTGTTCCTTACGAACTTCAAAGAGAGGTCTTGCTACCCAAATTTGATATTCCCAAAGCCTACCAACATACAGATGATGATGGTAAAAAAGGGGAAAACGACTATTTGCGATTTCTTACCTATGAAGGAGCCAAAAAAAGGTATCCACAACTCGACACAGGCATCAAAGAGCGGTTGGATTTTGAGCTCGAAGTCATCGCCAATACCGGCTATCCGGGTTATTTTCTAATTGTACAAGACTTTATTGCTGCAGCACGAAAGATGGGAGTATCTGTAGGCCCTGGGCGTGGATCTGCTGCGGGGTCTGCCGTTGCCTATTGTTTGGGTATTACCAATCTAGACCCCATACAATACGACTTACTTTTTGAGCGCTTTTTGAATCCAGACCGGGTCAGTTTACCGGATATTGATATTGATTTTGACGACGAGGGAAGGGCAAAAGTTATGGATTATGTTATTGAAAAATATGGCTCCAATCAAGTGGCACAGATCATCACTTATGGCACCATGGCTGCAAAATCCTCCATAAGAGATACCGCACGCGTACTGGACTTGTCCTTGGGAGAAGCCGACCGTATTTCAAAAATGGTCCCCAATATCAAGCTAAACAAGCTTTTTTCGAGTTCAGAAAATGAGCTGAAAGAGACCTTGCGTTCTGATGAATTTTCGCGCGTTAAGGAACTACGCGAAATGGCACAAGTCGATGACCTTGCAGGGCAGACCTTGCAACAAGCTCAAATTTTGGAAGGCTCTTTGAGAAATACAGGAATCCATGCCTGTGGGGTCATCATCACCCCCGATGACATCACGGAGTTTGTACCAATAGCCACGGCAAAAGATTCGGATCTCTTTGTTACACAATTTGATAATGCCGTAGTTGAAGACGCTGGATTGCTCAAAATGGACTTTTTGGGACTCAAAACCCTTACCTTGATTAAGGACACCGTAAAACTGGTCAAATACAAACATGGTATTGATTTAGACCCCGATAACTTCCCTTTAGATGACACCAAGACCTATGAGCTTTTTCAACGGGGAGAAACAGTTGGTATTTTTCAATACGAATCCGCCGGGATGCAAAAATACCTCAAAGAGCTCAAACCAACCGTTTTTGCAGATCTCATCGCTATGAACGCCTTGTATCGTCCAGGCCCTCTAGAATACATTCCAAGTTTTATCAATCGAAAAAACGGTTCTGAGGCTATTGCCTATGACCTCCCTGCCATGGAAGAATACCTTCAAGAAACGTATGGCATCACCGTCTACCAGGAACAGGTGATGCTACTGTCTCAAAAACTGGCTGGATTTACCAAAGGTGAAGCGGACGTTTTGAGGAAAGCGATGGGCAAAAAGATATTTGAACTCCTCAATAAGCTTAAACCTAAATTTATAGATGGTGGTGTGACCAACGGACATCCACAAGATATTTTAGAAAAAATTTGGCGCGATTGGGAAGCCTTTGCTTCATATGCTTTTAACAAATCACACTCTACTTGCTACGCTTGGATTGGCTATCAAACAGCATATCTCAAAGCACACTACCCAGCAGAATATATGGCAGCAGTGCTGTCCAACAACATGAATGACATAAAACAGGTTACCTTTTTTATGGAAGAGTGTAAGCGCATGGGGCTTGCCGTTTTGGGACCAGACGTCAATGAATCCTTTTACAAATTTACTGTAAATGACCAGAAAGCCATCCGATTTGGAATGGGTGCCATAAAAGGAGTTGGCAAAGGCGCCGTAGACACCATTATTGCGCATCGAGAACAAGCGCCTTATCAATCGATTTTTGATCTTGTAAAAAGGGTTGACCTTAGAGCTGCCAATAAAAAAGCACTTGAAAATCTTGTGCTGGCAGGTGGTTTAGACTCTTTTGATGATACGCATCGTGCCCAATACCTCAATCCGGATGGAGAAGGAATTAGCTTTTTAGAAAAAGCATTGCGATTTGGCTCAAAATACCAAGAACAACAACAGTCTTCACAGACCAACCTCTTCGGAGACCAAAGTGATGAAGTCTATCAAGATCTGGTCATTCCCCAATGCGAATCGTGGAATAGCCTCGAAATGCTAAAAAGAGAAAAAGAGGTGGTTGGCATCTATCTATCGGCACATCCATTGGACGATTTTAAAAAGGAGATTAAACACTATACCTCTGCACAACTCGACATTATTAATGACCTCGAGCCCCTAATTAATAGAGAATTACATCTTGCGGGTATCATCAATTCTGTTGAACATTTGCAAACCAAAAATGGCAAACAGTGGGCCAAGTTTAACATCGAAGATTTTAGCGATCAACAAGAGTTTAGAATTTTTAGCGAGGACTATTTAAAATTTCGTCATTTTTTGGTCGCCAATACTTTTGTGCGTTTTAGAGTCGCCATCCGAGAGGGTTGGATCAATCATGAAACCGGGAAAAGAGGCGCTCCTCGTTTGCAATTTTTGACCTTCGAGTCCTTACAAGAAACCATAGACAAAAACTCCAAAAAAATCACTTTGCAATTGGAGATTCATAACCTCAACGAAGAAACGGTTTCAAAAATTGAGGAACAACTCAAAGCCTATCGTGGAGACAAACACTTGGCATTTGACATATACGATTCAAAAGAAAAATTAAAGTTGACCCTTAATAGTCGAAAAACGAAAGTTAAAATATGCCCCGAACTTTTGGATTATCTCGACAACCAACAATGGCCCTACCGGCTTAATTGATATTGCTAAAAACAATAGCAGCATCAACAAATCTAATTTACATCTTGTCATAAGCCAATAGAAATGATTAATTTTGATCTTTAATTATACATTATGGCTTTAGAAATAACCGATGCAACTTTTGATGAAGTAGTTTTAAAATCAGACAAACCTGTGCTGGTCGACTTTTGGGCGGCATGGTGTGGCCCCTGCAGAATGGTAGGTCCTATCATTGATGAACTCAGTAATGAGTATGATGGAAAAGCCATTGTAGGAAAAGTAGATGTCGATACCAACCAAGAATTTGCAGCTAAATATGGCGTTCGTAATATCCCAACCGTATTGGTTTTTAAAGGTGGTGAGCTCGTAGGACGTCAGGTGGGTGTTGCCCCCAAACAAACGTATGCAGATGCCATAGAGGCTGCCCTCTAAAAAAACATTTTTATACCAACCAAAAATTGTTTTTACATTAATTTTTGGCAATTTAAAATTGGGGTGTATATTTGCACCCGATACAATTGGGTCTGGTAGTTCAGTTGGTTAGAATACATGCCTGTCACGCATGGGGTCGCGGGTTCGAGTCCCGTCCAGACCGCTTCTCTTAAAGAAGTTGTGTGTTGCTAAAATGGCCCAGCCATTTGAAGTAACTGATGAAAGGCTTTCCCATAACACGGAGGGCTTTTTTTATACCCTTAACTTTTTAATAATTTGGATTTATTGACTGGCAGTCAATAAATCATTTTTGGGATCAGGGATTCGGATATGGGGCTGCTCGGCCTTTCGTTTTTCCATCTTTTGGAGCGCCTTAGATGAAAATTTTTGTGGATCCTCTTGATAAAGAATACGCCAAACTTTTCCCTGTTTAGAATCTGAAACATAAAGCGACCCATCTGGCCCCTGTGCCAATCCCATGGGTCGGTATTTTGCATCTTGCATTTGTGCCAGTGGTGTGGTACCGATAAAGCCATCGGCAAAAACTTCCCAAGATCCAGATGGAGATCCGTTTTTAAAAGGCACAAAAGCTACGATATATCCCGATTGGGGATAGGGGTTGCGATTTGTAGAACCATGAAAGGCGACAAAGGCCCCATTTTTATACCGTTCTGGAAACTGATCTCCAGTATAAAACAGCAGGTCATTGGGTGCCCAATGGGCGGGAAAACTCATCAGCGGGTTGGTATAACCCTTAGCTTCTTTGCGGCCATCGCCGCCATATTCTGGGGCCCATAGACGCTTATTTTGAAATGGGTCATAATAAGTATATGGCCACCCAAAGTCATCCCCTTGTTGAATCCGCATAAATTCTTCGCCAGGAAGTACGGCATTATCCCATTCGCTAAAAAAATTTGGTGCATGATTATGCAGATAGTCCCGTCCGTGATTGACTGCATAGAGAGCATCGGCTTCATCATTCCATGACATCCCTACCACACTTCGAATCCCAGTAGCGTACCGAAGTCCTTCTCGTTGTGTTTGGTACAATGTATTCTCATCAAAACGCCATATACCACCCAATATATCGAGTTGTGAACAAGGCATCTCTCCTCGAACAATTGCATTGGGATCATTGCTGGTTTCATCAGCATCTTCACAAGCATTTGTGGGGGCGCTAAATGTAACATACATTCCCCCCTTGTGGTCAAAAGCCAATGATTTTGCGTTGTGCCACCGTATTGGAAATTCATCAATCATAATGATTTCAGGATTGCCTTCAGGAATCAGCTGATCGGGTTGCAGTTTTTGTCGATAGACCGTCAGCTCAGAACTAAAATACAAATACCCATTATGAATCCGCATCTCGGTCGCAAATCGCCCATCGTTTAAATAATCTCCGAAGCGTTTAACAACATCCGCTTTACCATTGTTGGTGGTGTCCCTTAGCGCCACATTGCCCTCCTTGCCTTCTACAATACTTAGTTTGATATAAATGTCTCCATTGTCACGAACCGCAAGGTGCCTTGAGGGCCCAACGCTATCTACCACGACAAGGGCACCAAAACCATCAGGAAGAAATAGTCCGCCATTATCGATATCGGAAGGGGGTAATGTCGGCCGTTCGATTTGAGAAGCCGGCTCTTGACATCCAAAAAAAACAACCAACAATAGGAGCAGAAATTGATTTCTTATCATGCGATAAAGATACCACAATCCAAAGAAATGAATTGGTTTTATCGCCCTGCTAATTCATCAGCATCTCAAGCTCATGGTCCGTAACTTCAGGATTAGCGCCTGCTTTTGAGGCAACCAATGCACCCATAGCACAAGCATAGTCAAGCGCAACTTGAGCAGGTTTCTTTTGTAAAATCCCTGATAATAATGTCGCCAGAAAAGAATCTCCAGCACCAACAGTGTCCGTAGCCTTCACCACATATCCCTGGTTATAAAACCATTGATTGTTATGGAATAAAACAGCCCCTTTTGCCCCTTTGGTAACACAAATTTGATGGCTGTTGGTCCGCTTTGAAATGTAGCGCACCTGTTCTTCTAACGTCTTAGCATCTGCGCCTAGTGCTTGGGTAATTTCATGCAATTCCTCTTCATTAAACTTGATCAAATCTGAAGCATGCATCAAACGTTCAATCACCTCATAGCTATAATGCGGTGGCCGCAGATTGACATCAAAAACTTTGAAATTGGCCTTGTTTATTAGCGCTTTTAGGGTATTGCTAGAAACGGTATTGCGCATTATCAAACTACCAAAGACCAAGCAATCTGCCCTTTTGACCAATTCGAGCATAGCATCTGTTAACGCAATGGCATCCCAAGCAACGGGTGCTACAATTTCATAGCTTGCATTTTTTTCTGTATCAAGCGTGACGCGAACAGTGCCGGTTGATAATGTATGATTTTCTTGAATATTTGTGCCAAGGTCATGACGCTTTAAAAGGTCTAATATCGACCGCCCTAAAGTGTCATGTCCTACTGCACTGATCATGGTGGTAGCAATTCCCAAACGTTGCAATCGAAGGGCTACATTGAGGGGCGCTCCACCAATTTTTTTTTCTTCAGGAAAAATATCCCAAAGCACTTCCCCAAAGCAGACGGCCTTAGGTGGTTTCATCCATCTTTATTTAGAAATTATAATTCTCTTACCTTCATGTTTCGGTAGGAGATAATCCCCGGGTGATCTTGAATGCTCAAAGATCCTTTTCGGTATTTTCCAAATCCTTCCCAGTTGGCAAATTTACTGTTGGCTACCATGGCATCCCACTCTGGTCCGTGTAAGGGAAAACGATTGATCTCTACCCCATTGTGCACAACTATGCCTTCGTTCGCCTCTTGGTTGATGGTGATGTGATACGAATTCCACTCACCAGCAGGCTTGGTAACCATTTGGCTCGGCGCGATCATATCGTATAACGCACCAGCAATATGCACTTGATTGGCGGCATCACCCTTATAAACTTCGGGGTCTAATATCTGAATTTCTGGCCCGGTATTAAACGGATATTCATAGGCTTCAGATTCGTTGACGCCCCACATAAATCCGCTATTGGCACCAGGAGAAACTTTCCATTCAAATTGAATTTCAAAGTTTTCAAATTCTTGATCGGTGACCAAACTTTTATCCCCTTCACCTTCGGCCATCTCGGAGTTAAACGTCAGGACGCCGTCCTCGATAGACCATCCTTTTTTTGAAGCATCATTTTGATAATAATGCCATCCATCAAAAGAATTGGGTTGAATAAGGTTTTGCCATTCGTTGGTCGTTGCTTCTGCAGTTTCGGAGGGAGCTGCTTCAGGTTTTTTAGGGCTATTTTGACAAGAAATAAAAAGGGTTGCTGCCAAAAATAAAGCGCTGTAATAGTAGTGTTTCATTGGTTATGTTTTTTTGAAAGATACTAAAAGTTTATCTTTTTTTTACAAGGTTTAGATGGGGTACTTTTTAAAGACTTTGTGGAGTTGGTCGATTACTTGATCGACATTTTGTTTGTTAAAACAAAGTGGGGGTTTTGATTTTAGAACGCTGTCAAAAGGGCCGTCAGTACTGATTAGTATATTTTGATTTCGCAATTCATTTTTGATCTGTTTTGCCAAATTTGTATAGGGTTTTTTTTGCGCATCGACTAGGGCTACGCCCAAAAAAAGTCCTTCACCCCGAACTTCATCGATTGCAGGATACAATTGCTGAAGCGCTTTGAGCTGGGCTTTATAATAGGCTCCGACATATAGGGCGTTCTCTTGCAATTTTTCATCTTTCAACACCTTTAGGACTGCAGAACCGATTGCGCATGAAACTGGATTTCCTCCGAAGGAGCTAAAAAATTCGACTCCTTGTGCAAAATGATCTGCAATTGCGCTTGTGGTAACCACTGCACCCATGGGGTGGCCATTGCCCATTGGTTTTCCTATAATTACGATATCGGGTACTACTTCTTGTTTTTCAAAAGCCCAAAAACAGGAGCCCAATCGCCCAAAACCTGTTTGTACTTCATCGGCAATACACAGGGTTTGCTTTTGTCGTAGGATTGGGTAGAGCTGTTTTAAGTAACCCTCTGGCAAAGGAACTTGCCCAGCACAACCCAAAATGGTTTCACTTACAAATGCTGCCGCTTGAACATCCGATGAATCAATAATTTTTGCAGCCCTTTGAACACTTTCTGCTGTTGGTTGTTCTGAATTTGGAAGGGGTAGCTTTATGATATGAGGCTGCTGCCCTATCCCTTTGGGGTGGTTGAATTTGTAGTCGCTAATCTCAATCCCAACTTGGGTATGTCCATGGTAGCCGTGCTCCATGACCACAACACCCTTTCGGTTTGTAAAATTTTTTGCAATACGAATGGCTAAGTCGCTTGCCTCACTGCCAGAATTTACAAAAAACACTTTGTCTAAGGGCTTTGGAAAATGAGCCAATAACGTTTCGGCATAGTCTTGCAATTCGGGATACAAATAGCGGGTATTGGTATTGAGTTTTGTCAACTGTTTTTGTGCAGCTTCTACAACAACAGGGTGGTGGTGTCCCACATGGGGTATGTTGTTGTAGGCGTCCAAAAAGGAAGTTCCATCGGCAGCGTACATGTATTGGAAAGCGGCTTGTTTCATGACTATAGGCTGCTGATAACTAACCGACAATGCCCCACTGATTACCTGTTGTCTGCCGTTCAATACTGTTGTGGTTTCTGGTATCGATATCGCACGAAGCCCAACCGCTTTTCGAAAAGCATTTTCTGCCCCAATGGGCCCAATAGCTAACCAGGTCTCTAACATGTTTTGGGCATATTGCTCACTGATTGCTGCATATTGATTTTCGGGTTGTTGCCTTTTTGCGACTGCCGAATTACACAAACTCATACACAGACGCAAGGCCATCGTATGATAGAGCACTTTTACCTCAACTTCTTGCAGGGGTTGTATCTGATGGAACCCGGATAAAACGGTACATGCCCACGCCAAAAGATCTTCTTTGTCATAGGCCGCATAGACCATGGCTATAGCGACATCATTGACCAATGGCCCGTAGGCTAGATCTCCAAAATCGATAAAACCAACCACCTCGTTGGTGTCTGTCAAGACGTTCCATTCGTTGGCGTCATTGTACAATGTTGTCGTTCTTAGATTGGGAAGGACGGGAGCTACCGTAGCTTCATATTGTTGAATAAAGTATCGAACCACACTTTGAATCCTTGTGTTTTCAATAAGTTCTATTTTTGGTTTTAACAAAAAATAGGTGCTCAGGTGCCACTCCCATTGTCGGAGTCGAATGGTAGGGTGCGACCACTTGTAGAGGGCTTGACTCAAGTTCGCCAAACGGTTGCCAAAAGACCGATAAAGGGCTTGAGATGCGGGTTGGTCTCCCAAAAACTGCCCGTCTATAAACGTCAATAACCGAATGAGATGTGGCTTGCCAGCTATGGTTTGCTTGACAACATACGATCCTGAAGTGGATTGGATTGGCCGCGGACAATTTACCGTACACGATTTTTCCTGTGCCAAAAATGCCAATGCCTGACTTTCGGCTTCCAAAACGGTTGCTTGATCTAGGTCTGTGTAGGTTTTAAAAATCCATTTTTGTTTTTTACCATATGCACAATAATTTATATTGTCATAGCCGGTTAGACGAACCACTTTTGTGACCTTGATGTCAAAAACAGATTGAAGGATCGCTTGCATCCAATTAAACTTAAGGTTTAAAGGTACTTATTCATAAAAGGATGATAAAGGGTTTTTGGGCTTTTTTAAAATCGTTTTAATACATTTAGCTTGTGAATATTTTTGACACCATCAAACAAGAAATAGAGGATTTGGGGTTTTCGGTGATTGCCGAAGATCGGGCTCGCCCATGGGGCGGTTTTTTTGTGATTGATGAAAAACAGGCACCTAAGTTTGCCCAGCACTTTTTTGATATCCAAGCCGATACCCTAAAAATTGGCGGGAAACTTAGTCCCAAAATTTTGATTGTAGCCCCTCATCAAAAATTATCATGGCAATACCACCATCGGAGAGCAGAAATTTGGAAAGCCTGTAAAGGGGATCTGTCTATTGTTCGATCAGCCACAGATCTTCAGACCGAAGCACAGCTTTTCGAAAAGGGAACACAAATTGCACTTCAACAAGGGGAGCGACATCGATTGATTGGGGGTCATGATTATGGTATTGTTGCCGAAATTTGGCAGCACACCCATCCAAATCATCCCTCTGATGAAAATGACATTGTCCGCCTAGAGGACGACTACAAAAGATCTTAACCCCTATGAAGCGCAACACATTTATCCAGCAATTGGCTGTTACAACGGTAGCCAGCAGCTTACTTCCAAATTTTATGTATGGACAAAACGCTTCGCTAAAAGCAGCATTATTAAATAAGATCGGGATTCAACTTTTTTCAATTCCAAAACTTCTAAGCGAAAACCTCGAAATGGCGCTTGAAACCCTGCAACAAATGGGTTACACCTCGCTAGAGACATTTGGACCTTATACGTTTAGCGCTCAAAAAGCACAAGATGGTTGGAAAAATCTGGCGCAGTTTTTGGGACCGGTTTCCAGTGGTCTCCAAGGGCATACCCCTCAATCTTTTAAGGAGTTGACCTTGCGTTATGGGTTTCAAATTCCCTCGATGCATACAGATTTGGAAACCTTAGAACATCATATGGCACCCCTTGCTGCCGCTGCGCATAAATTGGGCGCTACTTATGTTGTATTGCCAATGATCCCAGATGAAGAACGCAAGACGTTGGAGGATTATAAAAAAATGGCTGATCGTTTTAATGCAATCGGTGCGCAAGCTCAAAAAGAGGGCATTCGTTTTGCCTATCACAACCATGGAGCTGGATTTAGACCCATTAATGGGGTTGTCCCTTTTGAGTATATCATAAAAAACACCAATCCCGATACTGTAGATTTAGAATTGGATATCTTTTGGACGGCGGCTGCCGGGGTCGACCCCGTTGCTTTGATGAATCAATACACCAACCGATATAAGTTGATGCATGTTAAAGACATGAAAATGCTGAAAACTTTTGAAAATGAGCAAATTCAAATGCAGGATCTAATGGCGTTTTTCCCATTAATTACTTCTTGCGGTCAGGGTGTTTTAGACCTCCCTGCTATTATTGCAAAAGGTGTTGAAATAGGGATTTCACACTTTTTTGTTGAGCAGGATTTGGTACAAGAGCCCAAAACGGCATTAGCTGTAAGTGCAGCCTTTTTATTGACCTAATAATTTTAATGCTGCTTTAGTGGCAATCGCAATTGGTATCACAATTGCCCTTGTTTTTTTTCTTGAAAACAAAACGACGCAATAAGATTGTTGCTGCAAAAACAACCAATAGGACGACCAGTATATTTTGCAACCACTCCATTATTGCAACAATTGAAAGGCGATCAGTGAACTTATATAGGCGATGCCGGTCATGCCAAAAAGCTGAATCAAAGGCCACCGCCAAGAATTGGTTTCTTTTCTAACAATTGCCAAAGTACTCATGCATTGCATGGCAAAGGCATAGAAAAGCATGAGCGAAATTCCGGAGGCAAAATTGAAAACCTTGCGGCCATCGGCCCATTGCTCAGAGACCATACGTGACTTGATGGTTTCTTCTTCGGTACTTCCAACACTATATATTGTGGCCAAAGTTCCTACAAAAACTTCTCGAGCGGCAAACGAGGCAATCAGTGCGATTCCAATTTTCCAATCGTATCCAAGGGGAGCAATTGCGGGCTCGATGACTTTTCCTAAGATTCCGATATAGGAGTTTTCGAGTCGAAATGCATCAATCTCGTATTGCAAATCTTCAGCAGCAATCTGCTTATCGATGTATTGTTGTGCAACTATGGTTTCGGCTTGGTCAAAATTTTCTCCAGGACCAAAGGAAGCCATTACCCATAACAAAATTGAGATGGCAAAAATGATTTTACCAGCCTCTATGACAAAGGATTTTGTTTTCTCAAAAACGGTTAGCGTAACATTTTTTAGAAGTGGCCATTTGTAGTTGGGCATTTCTACCACAAAGTAGCTTTTGTAGTTTGATTTGATAAAACGCTTTAGAATCATCGCACTAATCAATGCCATTACCACCCCCAAGAGGTAAAGCCCCATCAAGGTAAGCCCCTGATAATTCATTCCAAAAATACGTGCGTTGGGGATCACCAATGAAATCAAAATCAGATAGACCGGCAAGCGTGCTGAACAGGTAATAAACGGGGTTACCAAGATGGTGATGAGTCGTTCTTTCCAATTTTCAATATTTCGTGTGGCCATAACTGCGGGTATGGCACAGGCGGTTCCAGAAATTAATGGAATCACACTTTTGCCACTTAATCCATAGCGACGTAAGCTTCGATCCATCAAAAAAACGACCCGACTCATATAACCGGTTTCTTCAAGAATCGAAATAAAAAGAAAGAGAAACGCAATCTGTGGTATAAAAATGAGTATCCCGCCCAATCCAGGAATTACTCCTTCTGCAATCAATTTTGTAAACATCCCTGGGGGGAGGTTTGATTTGACAAATTCACTCAGACGGGCAAAACTTTCATCGATAAAGTCCATCGGAACACTGCTCCAGTCATAAATGACTTGGAAGATCGTGAGTAATACCAAAAAGAAAACCACATAGCCCCATACTTTGTGAATCAAAACCCGGTCAAGCTTGGCGCGTAGATCGGTTCCCCGAGTACGGTCTATAGTATAGGTTTTTTTGAGGATATCATTGATGATTTGGTAGCGTTTGATGGTTTCGGTTTGTTGCAGTCTTTTGAGGTTGGTATTGGATTGGGTTCTAAAATTAGAAGTGTCGGCTACCCGTTGACGGTCTAGGTTGGCAAAATTTACATCTTGGGTAATGACGAGCCATAATTTGAAAAGCGATTGATTGGGAAATGTAGTTTTGAGGCTTTCAAAATATGCCGGGTCTATGCTGGCTACATCCAAAATGGGTTTGGTGCTGAGTTTTCGATAATTGATTAATGCTTTTTTGAGCTCTTCTACCCCTTTGTTTTCGCGGCAGCTCATCAGAACGACCTTAGTGCCCAGGGCTTCTTCTAAAGCAGCCGTATCTAGCTGTATGCCCTTGCGCTGCATCTGGTCAGACATATTGATTACTAAGATACTGGGGATTTCGAGGTCTTTTATTTGGGTAAAAAGCAGTAAGTTACGCTTGAGGTTTTCGATGTCTGTGACCACCACTGCAACATCAGGATAGTCACGGTCGTTTTTGTTGAGCAGCAGTTCGATAACGACACTTTCGTCCATTGACGAGGCATTGAGACTGTAGGTCCCTGGCAAGTCAATGATGTGGGCTTTGGTGGTTCGATCCAACCGAAAATCGCCTTCTTTTTTTTCTACAGTAATGCCGGGGTAATTGCCGACTTTTTGCTTGAGCCCTGTCAATAAATTGAAAACAGAGGTTTTGCCTGTATTGGGATTGCCGATAAGTGCCACATTGATTGAAAGTCCCATAATCTATGCGGGTTCTACGATGATGTGTTTTGCAATTTCTCTACTTATGGCCAGATGCGATTGATCCAATTTGATGTACAAAGGATCGCTAAACGGTGCTTTTTGGATCAGCATAATTTGATTGCCAGGAAGACAGCCCATTTCTATAAGCTTGAGGGGCATGTTTTCGATGTCAAAAGCCTTAATAACCGCTGTTATTCCGGGCTCGAGCTCATCAAGATTTTGCATTATTTAGAATCGTTTTAAAAAACAAATGTAGGAATTTTTGAACGAGGCCTTGCAAAAAAAGTGTTTAGTTTTCGAAAAACTCCTTTTCCAAAACGTCCAAATCTTTTAGCAGCTGAGCGACAGACTTTGGGTCTGTACCGTCATAATATCCGCGAATCCTTCGTTGCGGATCTACCAGTACAAAATTTTCGGTATGAATCATATCATACGGCCCACCATCTCCATCTTGTTTTGCAACCAAATACGATTTTCTCGCCAATTGGTAAATGGCTTTTTTGTCTCCGGTAAGCAAATCCCATTTTTGATCGTTAACACCTTTTTCTAAGGCATATTTTTTGAGTTGCGGCACCGAGTCGATTTCTGGAGTTACACTAAAAGATACCAAATGGATGCTGGG
>Ga0255760_10001098_pt1 | contig 26592 bp, 20 predicted proteins | sample 071ome_25_FD_179960 | JGI IMG/M metagenome (GOLD analysis project Ga0255760, IMG submission 179960) | Coastal salt marsh microbial communities from the Groves Creek Marsh, Skidaway Island, Georgia - 071410BT metaG (version 2) | ecosystem: Environmental > Aquatic > Marine > Intertidal zone >...
GAAACGAGATGTAAATGAGGATCATACCCAGCGCCACCAAGAGACCGACGCCGCCTTGATTCGTCAGTTCCTCCCCCACCGCTGGGCCCACGAATTCTGCCCGCCTGAGATCCAGATCAACGCCTGCAATGCTCTCCATATCCTCAAATAGCGCGTCACCCAACCTGGCATTCTCGCGTTCATCGCGGTCCTTTTGAGGCGGCATCCGCACGAGGATATCTCGGTCCGAACCAAAGTGCTGAACGATATGGCCATTCCAACCTTTCTGGTCAAGCGCTTGACGAAGCGCTTCCGGCACCACTGGCTCTGGATACTCAACTTCAACCAATGTGCCACCGGTGAAATCGAGACCCCAATTCAACTGCTGTAGACCAAGACTCAGCAAAGAAACCAAGAGCACTACGATCGATCCCAACGCGGCGATTTTCCGAAACTTCATAAAAGGAATATGCATCATGAGCGCTGCCACCCGATGTAGAGCTTGCTGACCGGTCGCCCGCCCACCACCAAATTGACGATGGCACGGGTGCCCATAATGGCGGTGAACATCGAAGTCATGATGCCGATAGACAGGGTGATCGCAAAGCCTTTCACGGGCCCAGTCCCAATGGTGTAAAGGATGATAGCCACCAGCAAGGTGGTGATATTGGCATCTAAAATGGTGACGAACGCGCGATCAAACCCAGCATTGATCGCAGCTTGAGGCGAAGCGCCATTCTTAAGCTCTTCTTTGATTCGGGAGAAAATCAGGACATTGGCGTCCACCGCCATACCCACCGTGAGAACGATACCGGCGATCCCAGGCAAGGTCAGTGTGGCTGACAGAGCAGACATCATCGCCACGATCAATACCATGTTGGCTGCAAGAGCAATATTCGCAGCCACCCCAAACCATTGATAAAAAGCGACCATAAAGACCACGACCAGAGCCAGGCCAATCACGACGGATGTCGCACCTAGCTCAATGTTTTGTTGACCGAGACTTGCTCCTACTGTTCGCTCTTCCGCAATGAACATGTCAGCCGCAAGCGCACCTGCTCTGAGCAACAATGCAAGATCACGTGCTTCGCCCGCATTCAAACCAGTGATTCTAAAGCTCACCCCAAGCGCCGCTTGGACCGTAGCCAACGAAATGACTCGTTCCTCAACATAGGGTTCAGAGATTTTGACCTCTTCCCCATTTCGCATTTCATAGCGATCGCGCGTTTTAGTCTCGATGAACACCACAGCCATGCGCCGACCGATGTCATAGCGTGTCGCTCGATGCATGAGCTCGCCGCCTTCACTATCGAGCGTAATATTGACTTGAGGGAGACCCGAATCGGGATCAAACCCAACCTGTGCATCGAAGACTCGCTCGCCTCGCAAAATGAGATCACGCTCAAGCCTGACCGAGCGGCCCTCATAATCATAAGGAAGCGTCGATGAACGAGGAGCATCGGGCTTAGCTTCCATTCGAAATTCGAGCGTTGCCACCTTACCCAATATCTTTTTAGCTTCCGCCGTGTCTTGAACGCCTGGCAAATCAACCACAATTCTTTGACGACCTAATCGCTGCACTAAGGGCTCGGAAACACCCAGCTCATTCACGCGATTGCGGATGGTCTGGAGATTTTGCTGAACCGCAAAGTCCTCAACCTGACGGACATTGTCGTCTGTCATCGATAAATCGAGGAAGAATTCGTCACCTTCGGTCTCAATAATCTGGAATTGACCATAGTTCTCTTCGATCTGCCGTCTTGCTTGAGATCGAAGCGCCTGGGAAGCGAACCCCATCCGCAACTGCTGTCCTGGCAGGATCTCGCTCGAGCTGTACCGCACGCGCTCATCACCCGATCGAAGCGTCCGCTTAATTTCTTGCTCGAGCCCTTCGAGCCGGTCTTCAACGGCACGATCGGTATCCACCTGCATCAAAAAGTGAACGCCGCCCATAAGATCAAGGCCGTACTTCATCGGCTCTGCGCCCATTGACGCGAGCCAATCGGGCGTGGTCGGCGCTGAGTTCAGTGCAACGATATAGCCCCTACCGAGGTCGTGCAGCGCCCGCTCAACCACCGATTTAGCGCTCAATTGCGTCTCTGAGTCGTTGAATCTAAACAGTAACTTACCGGCCTCGATCCCGGATGACTTCACACTGAGACCCGATTCACTCAGTGCTGCCTGAGCGGCGTTCAACGCTGTCTCAGAGACATTGACGCCGGTTTGATCGCGGGAGACCTGAACAGCGAAGTCTGGTGGGTAGAGGTTTGGCGCAGCGTAAATACCGCCCAGCGCGAGCACCACCAAGATCAACAAGTTTTTCCACAAAGGGTATCGGTTCAACACAGAGGGACCTCTACGCAGTCAGTTTTGGCTGGGCTCAGCTATTTTTCAATGTGCCCTTGGGCAACGCCGCTGCGACAGATGCTTTTTGGAAACGGAGTTCTACACCACCGCCGACTTCAACCAGGATAAATTGCTCTTCGACTTTGATGATTTTGCCCACGATACCGCCACTGGTGACCACCTCATCTCCCTTGGTCAGCCCAGCGATCAGCTCTCTATGCTCCTTGGCTCGTTTGCTCTGCGGTCGCCATAGCATGAAGTAAAAAATAAGCGCAAAGCCCACCAATATCAGGATGTCGAAGCCTGGACCTGGCCCAGCTGCTTCAGCGGCGTAGGCGGGTTGAATCAACCAATCGATCATGAGGGAAGTCTCCAAAAGTGCGTTTGGCGCCAATCATCAGCGCCCGCTCACAAAAGCGCCCTATTGTCCGGATTCCGCTAAGACAACGCAATGCGCTTGGCCGAGGCAACGCACTCACTTTCAGCCAGACAAGGGGTCTCAGGTGTTAGTTCGTGGCGGCGCGACTTCGCCCCAACCTTGATAAATTTCACTCGCCCAAGACTCGAAACGTGCCTCTCGAATCGATTGCCGCGCCCCTCGCATCAAGGATAGGTAGTAATGCAGGTTGTGAATAGACCCGAGCGTCGCAGCGAGAAGTTCTTTTGCCTTGTCTAGGTGATGGAGGTAGGCCCGAGTGAAATGCATACAGGTATAACAATCGCAGGCTGGATCAATTGGCTCCTCGCTCAATCGATGTTGCGCGTTACGAATTCGAACCACGCCTTGGCTGGTAAAAAAATGCCCATTTCTGGCGTTACGGGTAGGCATCACACAATCCATCATATCGACCCCTCGACGAACGGACTCGATCAAATCCGATGGCGTGCCCACGCCCATCAAATATCTTGGTCGATCGCTGGGCATCAAGGGCGCAATGTGCTCTATCACAGACAGCATCGCTTCTTTTGGCTCGCCCACCGAAAGGCCACCGATGGCATAGCCCTCGAAGCCAATATCCAGGAGCCCGGCGAGCGACACTTCACGCAAGCCCGGGAACACGCCCCCTTGGACAATTCCAAACAGCGCATTGTTAGACGTGAAAGCGTTTCGAGACCGCCCTGCCCACCTAAGACTGAGCCCCATAGACGCCCGCGCGCCGTCCTCAGAAATCGGGTAGGGCGTGCATTCGTCAAAACACATCGCAATATCTGAGTTCAGCGACATCTGCATCGCCATAGATCGCTCCGGCGTTAAATGGATGCTGTCGCCATTGATGGGGGACTTAAAGGTTACACCCTCCTCGTCAATTCGGTTGATGTCGCTCAAGCTGAAAACTTGAAAACCGCCAGAATCGGTCAGGATTGGTTTCCCCCACCCCATAAACGCATGCAGACCGCCAAACTGATCAAATGTCTGCGCGCCCGGCCTCAGCATCAGGTGAAATGTATTGCCCAAAAGGATTTGGACCCCCAGGTCCTCGAGCTGCTGAGGCGTCACACCCTTGACTGAACCGTAAGTTCCGCAAGGCATAAATATTGGGGTTTCAACCACGCCGTGAACGAGGTGCAACCGTCCTAGTCGCGCTTCGCCATCCGTCGTTTCGAGTTCAAACTGCATGAAGATCTAGAATTCGAGCTCAGAGCTCACTTGTCGTTGCCACTGAATGACTTGGAGGTAAAGCTCGTTGACGAGTTCAGGAGAAAAGTCGTAATCAGCAAGCATAGACCAATCAATGGTCTCAAGTTCGCCCCGCTGAATCGCCTCAACAAGCGACAAGACGGCACCGAAGGCGCCTTCTCGTTCGACCAACGCGGCGCGCACATCAGGTCGCAGCGACATGGAGCCTAAAATCTCTGTCAGAGGTTGGTCAAAAAAAGCGTCCATGGTTGAGAGCAAACCTACGGAATAAAAAACAGATGACTCACTCGCTCGTATCTTCGTTCCAAGCAACTCACAAAACTTGGCACGCTCAAGCGCAAAGTCTCGAAGCGCATCGGGTTTATCCGACAGACCCGAGACCACCAAGAGACTGGCGAGGCTTCGCAGTGCATCCATCCCTAAATAGGTAATCGCATGAGATAAGGATTCAATCTGATGGCGGGGGCCGTAGTAAGCCGAATTGACTAAGCGCAGCGTTTTCAATCCCAAGGCGGGGTCCTGTGAAATGAGCGCCTCTAACTCTTTGAAATTGCTCGAGGCCTCCTGTAACTTGGTCAATAGTTCGAGAACGACCATCTTGTTAGCAGACAGTTTTCGACCTGAAATCGGTTCAGGCTTCGATAGAAAGTTGCCTTGAAACAGATCAAACCCTAAATCCACACAGTTTCGCAGCATCTCGTTGGTTTCGATCTTCTCAGCAAGCAGCGTGATGCCTTTACCAGAGAACCGATCGACTGCTGCTTCCAATTCCGTATGGCTCAAAGCCAAAACATCAAGTTTGATGATATCTGCAAGCTGGACCAACGGTTCTCGCGACTCATGGTACTCAAAATCATCCAGCGCAATGGTGTGCCCTTTCGCTTTAGCTCGTCGTAAGTTCTCCAGCAAGCTATCGGTTACTTGAACATCTTCCAGGACTTCAATCACGCATCGCGAGGGCTCGATGGGGATTTCCATATCCAACAACCGTGGGGTGAAATTAATGAAGGCGCGGTGCGTACCGATCACATCATCAATCGACAAATTCATGAACGCATTTTCAAGCACAGCGGAGGTGGCGAAATCACCATCGACCACCTGCGCCTTGTCTGGGTTCACCTGCCGAAAGAGCAACTCGTAGGCCACAACGCTCGTGTCACGATCAAAAATGGGTTGCCGCGCGAGCAACAGCTGATTGTCAGCAGGGCGATTCAAACCAACCAGCTCGCATGGACGCGTTCGAGGCGATCAAACACTGTTCTAAGGGTGACTCGGTCCACAACGATGGCTCTGGTTTTCGGCCTGCAATTCTACACGAATTAAAAGATCGTGCCCTTGTCTCTCTCCAAGGTTATCAAGCACCTGCCGGAGGATTTCCATTGCTCCAGTCGATAGCGTTTTCAGAACCCGCCTTCTGGCCCTCCTGAGCCTGGCAAAGTAACTATTCACGTGTCCGCTCAAGGGTCTGCTTGCTGAGGGAAAAAACAAAGCCCATCGCACAAGGCGCAAAAAGGACCCCCGAAACCACTAAGACAGCGAAATGCAATTCATCGGATGACGCAAGGTGCTAGCCTTGCCTCGCTTGGCCCCCCGACGATCAACGTGTTTTCTGCTCATGACACAACCCCGGGTAGGCCATTCCAGATCTTCCTGAAGCTGGAGCGCTAAGTTCAACGGGCCGGACTGGACGCCCTAGGGGACCCCCAGCGGGCTTTTGGGGGGAGGGGGGAGGAGAGCCCGCTGGGGAGAATTTCGAGTGGCTTAGGGGGAGCTCGGCTCGATTCTGCAACGCAACCCGCAATGGGCCGCTTTTGCATCCACCACCAGTAAAGCAATCGGTGTGCCAAGTTCGAGATTTCTTTGGCTTTGCTTTGATTTGAGACCAGCATTAAGTCCACCCGCTTGACCCTAATTCTGCGAAAACTGCCTTTTTCACTGGTTATCAAGGATTTATGTGCGGCATTCAGTAACACCACCTGCTGAGCGGAGCTTGAGGCGAATCAGCAGGTGGAACCTCTGATCGCGCATCGCGACCGAATCACAGCCACCATGCCAATGATCTCAGGTCACATTGCGGTGCGATCCGGCACATCGTGCCCTATTTTGGAACTCATCAGTCGCATTAATGCTGAGTAGGCACGGGTTTCTGGCGACCGGCAATAAGGCGCACTCCGAAAGCGTTAGGCGAATCAGGGCTGCGCGCTGTCAAATCGACCAAATGATGTCTTTTTTGCGAGAGATGAAGGAGCCTGAAGACTGCCGTGACGGAGTTCTTTAAACCGCCATGCTGGGGTTACGCCTAAGCTCGCTGAGGGCTTTTTAAAACACCTGCTGAGGGCTAACACCTGCTGAACGCTCTTTAAAACTCGCGCTGAGGACTCTTCTAATTCGCACAAAGCCCGTCAAAACTGCAGTCGCCTGCGGCAACCACCCTTTCTTTCGGGTCGGACTAAACGATGAGCATTGCATCCCCATAACTGAAAAAGCGATATTGTTTTTCAATGGCTTGGGCATAGGCAGCTTTAACCAATTCGATGTTGGCAAGCGCACTAACCAGCATTAACAGCGTTGAGCCTGGCAGATGAAAGTTGGTCAACAACGCATCCACCATTTGAAACTCGTAGCCTGGGTAGATGAAGATCTGAGTATCACCCGACTGAGGCACGACCCGTCCCTCTTTAGCCGCGCTCTCTAACGTTCGAACGCTCGTGGTGCCGATCGCGACAATTCGCCGGTGCTCATCTCTCGCCGTGTTGATCGACGCTGCAGCCTCTTCCGAGATCTCAAACCACTCTTTATGCATCTCGTGCTCAAGAATATTGTCCACCTGAACCGGTTGGAAAGTGCCTGCACCCACGTGAAGCGTCACTTCGCTGGATGCGACGCCCATCGCTTCTAACGTTGAGAGCATCGTTTCGTCAAAGTGAAGGCCAGCTGTTGGCGCGGCGACCGCCCCTTTGCGCTTCGCGTAAACTGTTTGATAGCGGGAACGATCTTCATTTTCATCGCTGCGCTGGATGTAGGGTGGGAGCGGCATATGACCAAAAGCCTCCGCGACTTCAGCCGGGTCTTCGGTCTGGAACTCGAGCAGGAAAAACCGCCCCTCACGAGACATGACCCGACATGGAATCTCACGCTCAGTCAGAATCAGTTCCATACCCGCCCTAGGCGATTTGCTCGACCTGATTTGCGCGAGCACTTGTCGGCCGCTCAGGACACGCTCGAACAAGACTTCAACTCTGCCACCGGTCTGTTTATGACCAAAAAGACGCGCCGGAATCACACGGGTGTTGTTAAACACCAGCAGATCATCGCAACTCAGGTACTGGGGCAAATCGGCGAACTGTCGATCCTCTATCAATCCCGAGTCTCGATGAACGACCATCAATCTGGCGTCGGTCCGCCGTTCAGGCGGAGACTGCGCGATTAGCGATTCGGGAAGAATGAAATCGAAATCAGACTTCTTCAAGGGTTCATCCTGCCGGGTTCGTGCGCATGCTAGCCACTCGACCCCTCAATCGCAACGAGCCCGATTCATCCTGGTTCAAGGACTCGAATCAAATACGTCACACAAAATGAACCTCGAGTTCACCTCGCCCTCCCTTCGCAGCACTTTTCACTCTGTTCGCTGTCCCGCATGAATCTCGGAGAAGGTCAGATGGGCAAGTTACCTTGTGTTAGGCGAAAGTGTTAGGCGAAAAAGTTGAGCCGTTAAGTGGGGAGTTTCAAGCTTCCCAGATTCCTTTTTGTGCGGGTCACGCTTCCTCGAGTTCAGCTGATCTGAGTTGGGCGAGATGCGTCGCATCAGGATTTTATTCGAAGCACCTTCTGCTATACTTCCGCCTCTCTCGTGCCGGGGTGGCGGAACTGGTAGACGCGCCGGATTCAAAATCCGGTTCCTTTGCGGGAGTGCCGGTTCGATTCCGGCCCTCGGTACCACAGAGAAACTAACTGCTTGGTTGCTCCTCGCCCTCGATGATATCCCCTACGCTCGCCTGATCGCGAGGAACAGTTATTGCTGCCCCCCTTTTCCGGTGGAATGATAGGTCTTATGTTCTCGGAGACTTTGGCCACAAGCCCGGAAATTACCTAGATAAAAGGCGTTACCCTCGGGCCGCATCGAACTATAATCGCGCCGAATCCCAGAGGATGTCTCTTGAACGGCGCGCCAGACCCTAACCAAGCCAAAGTGAAGCGCGCGCTCGATGCGTCCATCAAAGATGGGATCTTTTATTCGATCATGACCGGGGCGGGCGAGTCCTACTTCAGTGCCTTCGCCGTCAGTCTTCGAGCGTCCGCACCTCAAGTGGGATTACTTGCCACTCTGCCTCCACTGATCGCCTCATTCTCGCAACTATTCTCGGTCTGGTTGAGTCAGAGAACCGGTCTTCGACTGCCCGTTATAATTTTGGGCGCTATTTTACAAACCGCCGCATTACTGGGCTTGATCCTCGCGCCATATGTACGATCCGATCTCACGTTTACGGCCCTGCTGTTCGCCATCATCGCGTATCACGTAGGGCCTAATCTCGGCGCACCACTTTGGGCGAGCATTGTGGGGCAATTGGTTCCGGAAAGTTTACGAGGCCGTTTTTTCGCGAGACGCACTCGCTTATCCACGATTGCATCTTTCTCTGCGCTGCTGGGGGCAGGCGTCATTCTTCAGTTATTTGATCAGATCAACGCGGCCCGAATCGGATTCATCATCATCTTTTGTACAGGCGCTTGCGCACGACTCGTTTCCGCCGTGTATCTGGGCCAAATGTTTGATCCTCTTAAGGAGGAGGCTCGTGCCGCTGCGATGGCAAAGCAAAAAATTCTACCCACCATTCATCAACTAGCCGCGCAACCAAGCTTTTTAAGGTTCTCCTGCTTCGTCGCCATGATGCAATTTTCTGTGGCGATTTCGGGCCCTTTCGTAGTGGTTTACCTACTGAAAGATCTGCAATTTTCTTACCTTGAACTGACCCTGAATACCGCCGCGTCAGTGCTCGTCCAGTTCATGGTACTCAGTCGATGGGGTCGGCTTTCGGACCTGTTCGGTAATCGTATTTTGCTCAGAGTCACCGGCGCGTTAGTGCCTGTTGTGCCTTTACTCTGGCTGATAAGCCCGAATTTTTACTATCTGTTAGCGGTGCAGATGTTCAGCGGGCTCGTGTGGTCCGGGTTCACGTTGAGCATCAACAATACCCTCTTCGATTTGAGTGCAGGACTCGGGCGGTCAGGGTTGATCGCCATGCATAACATCTTCGCCAATTGCGCCACCTTTTCTGGCGCGGCGTTCGGAAGCTTAGCGCTGTTAAACGCATCCAAGATTGCTGCACTACTCCCCGAAGCGCTTGTATTTGAATCGGTCTTCCTCATGATGTTTGCGCTTTCCAGCCTGATCAGACTCATGACCGCCATGGCCTTTTTACCTCGCCTGATCGAAGTAAGAAGCGTTCGGCGTATGAGTTATCAAGGCATCATCTTTCGGGTGACCCGCTTCTCGCCCATTTCTGGAGTAGTGTTCGATGCCATCTCTAGAATCAGACGTTCTGACGACCCAACGCGATAAGTGAAGCGCATTCGCTCACGATTGAAGAATGTTGAATAATGCGAGATTCTTGGCTGAGTATGCTTTGCCAGAAGTCAATGCGCTGATGGCGCAGACCTTATCGTCCAGGTAGAGTAGCGACTCGATCCCAACAGGTAGTCCCAATGCTGAATTCAGACTTCACGCTCGCCCAAGCGATGTACGAATGCCGAGCTATGCGTCGACTAAAAGCCGATCCAGTGTCTGATGAGACGCTCGTCCAGCTAATCGATGCTGCAAACCAAGCCGCCAGCGGTAGCAACGCGCAAATGGCCCGATGGATCGTCGTTAAAGATCCAATCCAAAAACAAAAGCTAGCAGATTTGAATCGACTCCATGGGGAACCCTACATCGCCGCTGACCGGGAAAACCCCAAAAGTGAGAAGCTACGAAGATTACTCGATGCCGTGATCTGGCAGATGGACCACATGCATGAGATTCCCGCTCTCATCGTTGCCTGTTATGACTATGAGACCCGGGTGGATGGCGTGGAGATCTACCGAAAAGCCGGCTCCGTGTGGCCTGGCATTCAAAACCTTCTGCTCACTGCGCGGTCTTTGGGCCTGGGCGCCACGCCAACGACCCTTGCACTACGAGATCAAGACGCAGTTAGAACCGCGCTGGATCTACCGGAAAGCTTCGCGGCGCTGTGCCTATTACCGGTGGGATACCCCATGGGTCGTTTCGGCCCCGTGACTCGCAAGCCCGTTGATACCATCATGCGTTTTGACCGCTGGTCCTAGAAGGAAGATATCCTCAGGCAAACCAACCGGGTCATTGGTTTTGCACATTATAGACTCATTGTCTGAACATATTCAGTTATACTAATATACTTAATTGTCAGCGCTGCTCTTCATTGTCATATCGGATCAATGGAATGAAACAAGACATCTTCTCCATCCTCCTCAAGGTATACGGCGACTCTCGACACCCCGCTCGCTCGTGCAAGGTAATTATTGATACTAGGCAGGATATCCAGGCGTTCCTCTTCGATCGCTGTTGCAACAGACAGCGCAACACTGAGTGCAGCACCCTCCATCTCACTTCGCGTGGTTTCGAGCAACGCCTGCTCTTGACGCCCAGGTACGACCCACAACAATAAAAAAGCTGTGATCACTAACACCGCTAAAAACGGTGCCGAAACCCGCATTGCAATAGAGCCCATTCGAATCTTCAAGTCTCTCCTCGTAACCAGCAAGCTCGCCGCCTTGACTCATGGCCAATCGAGCAACTCTATACGTTTTTATTGACTCTCAGTCGCACTAAGGCCTGGTTTTGTTTCTACTTTAAATCGTTCGGGCAGTATGTTGTTCACCTCGCGCTTGTAGAGCCGCACAAGCCCTCAGTACAACGGTCTGGCGATCGATGTCGACAATGATACACCCTGGGCGCAGGATTAAGTCCAATCTACAACTGAAATTGAAGCAGACAGACTTGGTCCACTGGCTCTCTCACACTGAGGCTGCTCGAATAAGGGATGCGCATGCTCGAGAAGGGCTCTAAATCCTCGGCCTACCCTAAAACTTAACGCCAAGACCGAATTCGTTAGGGGAACCCAAGATCTTTATTTGAACGCACCGTAATCCGCAACCTCGTCCATCGATCAGGCGCTTTGCCGCAATACCCGACCTCCAACATCAGGTGCGGCCTTAACCGAATTCTGGCACTCTTTGCGAAGTTCACTCTCCTAATGAGAGGACCCACCCCGATCCAAAGTTAACCTCAAAGGAGATGATTTGTGCCCGAACACGCTCTTTCCAATCTAAATGTTCTAGTCACCGGTGGCGGCAGTGGTATTGGTCTGGCTTGCGCAGAAGCGTTCGTTCGAGACGGAGCAAATGTGACGCTGATGGGTCGAAGCATGGATCGCCTGGAATCAGCCAAGTCCTCGATAGCACAAAGTTACGGGGCCGATCCAATCGCGCTCGCACAGGGCGACGTCGCGAACGAAGCCGATGTGATAACAGCCGTCGAAATCGCGAGCCAAAATCAACAATTGGATATCGTTGTGGCCAGCGCTGGCCGCGGCGCGCTCGCGCCTTTTGCGTCAACCGATTCTCAAGATTGGAATGATGTCATGGCTACCAATTTAAACGGCACTTTTTTTACGTTTAAGCACGCAGCTCGACACATGAAAAAGGGCGGCGCGATGTGCGCCATCTCCTCCATCGCGGGTATTAGAACCCATCGACTTATGAGCACTTACTGCGTTAGCAAAGCTGGCATCGACATGCTGGTAAGGAATCTCGCCGACGAGTTAGGTGAGCAGGGCATCCGCGTCAATAGCGTATGTCCTGGGCTAGTGGAGACAGAACTGGCCTCTGCCCTATTAGGCACCCCACCCGTTCTTGAAGATTACCTAAACTGCATGCCCATCAGGCGACACGGTTCTGTTGACGATATTGCCCAAGCGGTTCGCTTTCTGTGTGGGCCCGAATCTTCTTGGATCACTGGCGTTGTGCTGAGTGTTGACGGAGGACATCACCTACGTCGGGGCCCCGATCTGACGCCCTTTATGGCTCCAGCCTAACCTCGGCTTGCCATCGGCACTTAGTCTTCGATTCGATAGGTCGTCATTGCCGTTTGGTAAAAAAGCTGGTCCTTCTCCTGCTCAGAGAAATCCTGCACCAGTTTCTTAAACGCGTTCCACAGCGTTCGATAAGAGCAGCTTTGTCGATCAACTGGAAAATTACTTTCAAACATACAGCGATTAACGCCGAAGTAGTCTATGGCCGTAAGGTAATAATCCCGGGTCAGCTCAACCAACATCTCCGATGAAGGGGGTTGCGGCTGCTTATGCAGACCAAACCCGTTGACGGGCATCACAAGCCCCCCCAACTTCACTTTGACGTTCTCGCAAGCGGCGAGCCGGGCGATGGATGATCGCCATTCGTCGAACACCGCTTTGGTTTGGCCTGCGTAGGGACCAATCCCGAGCGGGCCGCCGAAGTGATCGAGCACGATATTGGCCTCGGGAAACGACTGAGCCAGGTTCGTCAATTCATCGATTTGCTCATGATAAAGCCACGCATCGAAAGACCAGCCTTGATCCACCAACACTTTGAAACCGCGCCTAAACGCCTGACTTGCCATCATGCCTTCGAATGGCTTGCTATGAGCGTTTCGTATCGCATCACTTGTGTGCCAGGCTGAAGCATGTCGAATCCCTCGAAACCGAGGGCTAGCCGAGGCATGGGCATCTAAGACTTGGCCAATATCTGGAGAGAGAAGATCGGCAAAACTGACAATGGCTGAGGCGACCCTCGGCAATCCGTATTGTCCAGAGGCAGACATCGCAGCCACGCCATTGACGAACTCGACTTCGCCCACTGACCGCAATTCCTCTGGTCCCTCGGACCGATACATGCTGGCACACTCGACAAAAACCGTATGCTCTACTCGGTGTCCATCGGTTACATCATTGAGCCATTCGTCAAGTAGATAACGGTGCGTGGGATGGTCCCACAAATGGTGATGTGGATCACAAATTCGTCGCTCGGGATCCAGTACCGGTTCAATTACCTGGTCCAGCCACGCTTGATTCTGGTAACTCACGTTTTTTCTCCCCCGTTACATCAACTTGCAGCTTATCGGCTGATTTCGATACTCTGCAACCAACCGAAATCGTCACGGCACGCAAAAATGTCAGCACCAGAAAGAACCGTCGCGAACACCCTGGAGGCCGATCTTAATTACTTGATTCCTGATGGGACTGAAAGCGCGCCCGTCCGGGTCCAGATCAAAGATGGACGGATGACACCCACCGCGTCTTGGCAAGAAGCCGGATTTGAGCTCGTCAACCACACTTCTCAGGTTTCCGATTGGGACGATGATGCTGAGGTTGCGCGCGTTCATTACAAAGAACTCGTTGACTTTGCGCTCGAGCAGACTGGCGCGGATGTGGCAACCATCGCCAGCCACATCAAGCGTAATCCAACCGAGGCGGCAAGGCATACCGATCTTGCCCCGATCACCTTTGTCCATTCCGACTTCGCGCCAAGCTACGGCGAAGTGATTAGAGCAAGACATGAGGATTTGGCCAGCATGCCGGAACTCGTCATCGGGCAAAAACAGCCAGACGAACAAACGCCTAATCTTCGTCTTGCGACAAGGATACTAATTCTCCAGTTTTGGCGGAATCTTGGCCCTACCAGAATGGATCTGCCCATCGCGTTTTGCGACCCAAGGTCCATCCCGGTCAAAGCGCTCAGATACCTCCCGGTTCAGGACTATGCGGGCTCTGGCACCTTTTTTGAGGCCGTGGGCGTCGAGTCACAACAGACAACGCAACACGATTGGCGTTACTTCCCCGAGATGACGCGTGATGAAATGGTCGTTTTTCGGACCTTCGATACGCAGCGGCAGGACCGCCAACTCCCGGACTGGACCCCTCATTCAGCGTTCAGAGATCCCGATGTCAAACTCGGCGAGCCTTCAAGATCATCCATTGAATGCAGGGTTCATTGCTTCTTTTTTGAAGAGCGCTAATAAGCGTACGCGGCTGACGCTCATGGGCATCATCCAATACTCAGAAGAATGTGACCTCTTGGAAACCGTTGTCGATCACGGGCCCGAGTGAAGCCCCAGTATCATGGTCCCGATCGGCATTCGTTGAAGCGCGGACCGACGCTGGCATCAGGCCCCAAACTGTCTCCTATGCTAAGCCCTTTGATGGGAATACAGAGCCACTGAGGCGCGTGATTTGACAGACAAAGGTGCATGCCGCGAGTCTCTACCGCACTCGTAGACTGCAATTTCTAACGTCCGTGATCGGACGATATCGCCGGAGCATGGACTATGAACGCAGCCACTCAAAGACTTTTACGGGAATCCCACCGATGGTTGGGACTGATTGCAGGCATCCAGCTTCTGTTGTGGACCATCAGCGGCTTGTACTTCACCCTCATTCCCATAGAGACGATTCGCGGCAACCACTTATTGGTCGAGCCGACACAGAGTTCGCCGGTCACCGCACACGAGATCATCAGTCCAAACACCTTGGTAAAACTTCAACCGGCGCTGTCGAAGTTAAGTCTGCAGGAATTCGCTTTCTCTTATCGATTGGGGCAGCCGATTTATGTCATTGAGGACCGCGTGTTTGACGCCGCCTCGGGCGAGGCGCTCCCTGCATTGACTGCAGATGAAGCTTCTCAAATCGTAATCCAACGCGCGGGCCTTCAGCCTCAGGCCACCGTGCTGTTAACCGAGGTCGAAAGCGATCATGAATTTCGTGGTGGCTCACTGCCCGTCTGGCAGGTCCAGACCGAGACAGAAAACGCACGTTTTTATGTCGAAATCCATTCTGGACGTATTCGTGCCGTTCGAACCGATGCGTGGCGATGGTTCGATTTTCTATGGGCGCTTCACATCATGGATTACGAGAGCCGGGATAACTTTAATCATCTATTGGTTCAGTTTCTCTCGATCCTTGGGTTGTTGACGGTCTTCAGCGGTCTTGCGCTCTTTGTGACCACAGAAATGCTCCGTCGAGAGCGACGATCAAAAACTGGCTAATTGCCCGCAGCAAGTGGAACATTTTGAGACAGGCTTACGCGGCCTGCTCAATCAGAGCGCTCGTCGGCGTTCCCGCCATGATTCTCTCAGTTCATCTCGAAAATCGGGCGCGGCGATGTCGATCAACGCCTCGGCTCGCGAATCAACCGAACCCCCTTTTAACTTAGCGATGCCATATTCCGTCACCACGAGGTCGACGTCCGTCCTTGCCGCTGTGGTCGCCGAACCCTCTCTTAGCGCAGGTACGATTCGCGATACTTGTCCCGCTTTAGCCGTCGCGTTGAGCGCCACAATAGACAGACCGCCGTTCGAGGCGGCCGCGCCTCGCATGAAATCGACACTCCCTCCCGTGCCTGATATTTGACGCCCAGCCACCATTTCCGCGCTCACTTGACCCAAGAGATCAATCTCCACAGCGGAATTAATTGAAACAAAGTCATCAAGTTGTGAGATTACCCCCACCTCATGCGTGTAATTTGCGGGCTTAAATACAACGCTGGGCGCATCTGCGAGCGCTTGATAGAGCGCGCCGGTGCCCATTGCAATCCCAGCAATATGCAACCTCTGATCGATTCGTTTACGCGCCCCCGTGATGACACCTCGATGAATTAGAGCCAAACCAGCGTCATCGATCAGTCCGCCATGCATGCCAAGATCGTTATGCTCTGACAATGCAGCCAGGATGGCCTGTGGAATCGCGCCAATGCCGGTCTGAATACACGCGCCGTCAGGAATGAGTTCCGCAACAAGGGCCCCAATAGCCTCAGCTGCACGATCAAGCGGTGCGGGCTGCAACTCTCGTATCGGCGAGGAAACTTCCAGAATTAATGCCAATCCGGCTTCGTCAATTGCGGGCGCGCCACTGGGTGGCTTGATCTCTGGATTCTCTTGAACAACGATCGAGCGTGTGTTTCCAAGTGCGGCGGGAAGAAAGTCCAGGTTAAAGGTATGTCTGAGCACGCCTTCGGCGTCCCTCGCCGCCTGGACCAGAACCACATCGAACATCGGTCCATTCCCGATGTGGTCATACACTCGACGCATGTGCATGGGCAAAAAGTCAACTCGGCCTTCGGCGAAACCCGATCTCAAGGCTGGCGACATAAAAAAGGCCTCGACCCGAGCGTCCCGGTGCCAAGCTGAGAAATTCGTGGTGTTCAGGCCACCGATAGGAAACTGGACGTAGGTGGTACCCGCACTCAGCTCAGGCACCAAAGCCATCTGGGCCAAAAGCCCCTCGGGCTCCCCGGTTGCGCCTGGGACAAAGATTCTCGACCCGGGAACGATGAAGTCCACCAGTTGTCGCCCGATCGCATTAGTCATTCTCAATCTCTACCGGGGAAGAGCCTGCACTATATCGGATCTTGCCCTCTACGAGCTAAGGGTGGCGCCGAGGCTGCGTCGACTGCGTGCGCCACTTCGGTTCTTGGTTGGTCGTACCACCCTGGGTCTTCAAACTGACCTGGCGCGAGGCCATCTCTGACCTTCATCAGTGTAAACATGCCCCCCATCTCGATCGGACCATAAGGCCCTTCACCCATCATCATCGGCAGCGTATTTTCGGGCCCTGCATGGTGCCCCATAGCCGCGTGTTTGGCATGTTCAGCCATCCCCGTCTCGCCCATGGGCATATACCCCGGAAGCATTTCAGACAACGCCTTCGCCGCATCTGATACCTTCACGCCCACAGGATTCGCCAACTCGTGCCCCATCGCATTCATCGTGTGGTGCGCCATGTGGCAGTGGAACGCCCAATCACCAGCCACCGCAGTGAACTCAAGGTCTCGCGTTTGCCCGACACCGACGATCTCGGTGGACTCTGGACGCCACAAAGTTTTTGGCCATGGTCCTCCGTCAGAACCGGTGACCTCAAACTGGACACCATGAAGATGGATTGGGTGATTCCACATCGAGAGGTTGCCCAATCGGATGCGCACTCTCTCGCCCGTTGCTGCGACCATAGGGTCGATGGCGGGAAAGACCTTGCTATTAAATGTCCAGAGATCGAAATCTTGCAGCACGTTGGGATCGGGTCGATAGGTGCCTGGATGGAGCGCCCAATTATGGGTCAACAAGCAATAGTCGCGCTGCACCAGCGGTTGACGCGGCACTTTGGGGTGAATGATGAGCATTCCCATCATGCCAAAGGCCATTTGCCTCATTTCATCAGCATGAGGATGGTACATATGCGTACCCTGCTGTTTGAGATCGAACTCATAAACGAACGTCTCTCCCGGCTGAATATGTGGCTGGGACACGCCACCGACGCCATCCATACCGCTCGGCAGCAAGATGCCATGCCAATGAATGGTGGTATGTTCTGCTAACCGGTTGGTAACAAAAATACGAATGCGATCCCCTTCGATCGCCTCTATGGTGGGGCCTGGCGTTGATCCGTTATAACCCCAGCAGATCGCCTTCGAGCCAGGCGCAAATTCGTGTTCAATCGGTTCAGCGACCAAGTGAAACTCCTTCACGCCATCTTTCAAACGATACGGCAACGACCAACCGTTCAGCGTGCGCACAGGCACTCGATCGGTCAGCGCTGGGTCTAACCAGTGCTCACTTTCATCTCTAGATGGGGTCGCACTCTCGCTAGACAGCGCACGCACACTGTAGGCGCCGAGAAGTGAGCTCAAACCACCTATTTTTAAAAAACCCCGTCTAGTGGTCATGGGTGGCTCCATTCTTTTTTTCAGTCACAGGCGTCTTTGCGGGTGGCGGTGGCATTTCACTCTCTGTTTCGATCCGTGGGTGACGCGCTGCTGGGCGCATCCCAGAGTGGGCGTCTCCGTGCGATGAATGCATCGACTCGTGCATCTCGTGGTCCTCATGACGCTTGCTCTCCCGATTGGCTGCGGCAGGACCATGGTTCATCTTATGCTCCGCACTGTTGCGCAGATCCGGTTTCAACTCCTGATGCGCTGCCGGGTGCATCCCAGAATGGGCGTCTCCGTGCGATGAATGCATCGACTCATGAATCTCATGACCGCCATGCCCCCCAAGTCTGGTTTGAAGCCCGAACCATGATTCATCTCGTGGCCCTCATGACACTTGCTATCCCGATTGGCTGCGGCAGGACCATGGTTCATCTCAGGCTCCGCACTGTTGTGCAGATCCGGTTTCAACTCCTGATGCGCTGCCGGGTGCATCCCAGAGTGGGCGTCTCCGTGCGATGAATGCATGGACTCGTGCATCTCGTGACCGCCATGGCCCTCCAGGTCTGGTTCCGGGCCCGAACCATGATTCATCTCGTGACCCATCTCATGATGCCGATGCGTCGAATGATTCATCTGCCCTCCCTGGAGGCCAGGTAACTTATCCTGCCACCTTAAAGGTTCCTGTTCCTTCAGCAACAGGCCCATACGATGGCTTAGCGTTATACGATCTAGCCAATAGGCATGAGAAACATCGAGCAGCGCATCGACTTGTTCTATTTGATCGAGTCGAGCCTGTGCTAATTCGAATACATCAATCAGCATATAACTTTCTTCTTTTTGGAGAAGCAAAGCGCGACGCTCCGATAATGGAAGAGTCTCTTCCTGTAACCGACGTATGACTCTACCTAGTTCATCCAGGCTTCGAGTCAGACTGATGACGGAAAACTCGAGTTCCCGCTCCGTCAGTTCCACTCGCAACTGACCCAGGTTGGCGCGCTTAGTTTGGGCCTTCAGGAGATCGATCTGGGTATCGAAGATAGGCACATCAAATTCTAATTTGGGCCCTTCTTGGCGCTCGTCCTCATCCTCAACCTCATAGCTCAATCCAACATTTTGCAACCATCTCATCCAACGCCGCTTCTCGACTTCATTCTCAAGCAGAGGGATGCGCGCCTTAATCGCTTGCAGGTTCCTATTGATTGCCTGCGCACTTGCTAGAGCCTCGTCTTGGGATGGGATCCGATCTCCTTGAATATCCCAAAGCGGGACGTCCAGACGCATCGCCGAGCGACTAGCCACACCCAACAACTTCGCTAGCTGCACTTTGGCAGAGAAAAGTGCTTGGTTGGCTAAGTTCAACGCGCGCTCCTCAGCACTCAATGCAAGCGCGCGATCGAGATGTTCCGTCTCAGATATATTTCCAGCCGCGAGGTAATCTGCGGACAATGCGGTCACGGCGGAAAGAAACCGAACGTGATAGTCCAGTAGTTCAACACGCGCTTGGTGCATCCCCACGTCTAACCACTGCTGCTCAAGTGATAACAACTGACCGAACAGCTCTGCTTCGAATTCGAGATTGGCAAGCGCCAATTCAAACTCCAACGCTCGATTGGTCGCGGGCACTCCGAGCAAGTCGGTCAATGAAAAGCCCACTTCAATCAACCGCTTAACCCCATCTGATGGCAGGGAAAAGCGGCCAATGCTAAAGGCCGGGTTTGAATAACCGCCCTCGTTTTGGGCGATATTGCTCAAGTTAATCTGATGGTTCAGTAGGCGCGCACGAACATCAGGACTATGTTCAAGCAGATAGCTACGCGCTTCGGAGAGTGTAGCTGGCAATGGCTGCCTCTCACTAGCCTGTGGGCTTGAGTCCATACCCTTTCGCGTAACGACCAGCGCATCTTCAATTATTGAAATCTGGCTGTCGACCGAACTATCGGGTAGCCGAGACGTACTGGTGCAAGCGACCAAGCTGGTCATCAGAGCAAAAGCAAGCCCGCGAATGAGGGGAACCATAGCGATCTCTTTCATCACTTCAACCTGTTTTCCTACGCGGTGACCGCTGAACGGTTCAGCCTCGCCGCATTAAGGACCACAGAGACGCTGGATAACGCCATGGCGAGCCCTGCAAAGCTCGGACTGAGGAGCCAACCGGTCAACGGGAAAAGTAAGCCGCTGGCTATTGGGATCAACGCGAGATTGTAGGCAAAGGCAAAGAAAAGATTTTGCCGAATATTCCGGTGGACCGCGCTCGAGAGCCGAACCAAGCCAACAATGCCTTGTAGCCCAGCGGCCAGGGTGACGTCCGCCTGCTCTGACGCGAGGACAGTGCCCTCACTCATCGCAAAGCTGACATGCGCAGCAGCAAGCGCTGGGCCATCGTTCATCCCATCACCGACCATTCCCACAACAAACCCCTGAGCTTTAAGCGCCTCAACTATAGAAAGTTTTTGTTGGGGTGATTGCTGAGCATGCCAGGGCATCTGATCTAAGCAATCCGCAAGATACTCCACGGCGTCCGGTCGGTCTCCTGACAGCATGACCGGCTGAACGCCACCCGATTTTAGTTGTTGGACAACACCAAGCGCCTCAAGTCTGATTTGATCCCCTAACTGAAAGTAGCCCACCACTTGTCCTGCAATGCCCCACCAAGTGACCGGACCGACGTGCGTAGCGGTTTCAGCGTGATTGACAGTTGAGGCGATCGCGCCACCCGAATCAACATCAAAACCCAGTTCACCCAGATAGCTAAGGCTTCCCATTGCGACCTGCTGGTCGTTGATGATTCCGGTCAAGCCCCGACCAGGTGCGCTCAACACATCACGAACGTCAAGCCCGTTTACGAAATCACCCACGGCGCCAGTCTCTCCAGCATTCTTCGACTGAAGATAAGCTACCACGGCCTTGGCGATCGGATGTTCAGAGTGCGTCGCGAGCGCCAATAAGGCATTGCTTTGTTCAACGTCACCTGAGGTGTTCGCGCGCGAGACCCAGAGTCGACCTTCTGTGAGCGTCCCCGTTTTATCGAGCAGAAGATGCGTGAGTTGCCTTGAGGTGAGAAGCGCGTTTCCATTGCGAAGTATGAGTCCGCGGCTGGCAGCCACTCCGATCGCATTGACAAGGCTCATCGGGACCGCAAGGCCTAGCCCACAAGGACACGCAATGATCAAAACGCACAGCGCGGCGCTCAGAGCGAAGTGAGGTGTGGCACCTATAACGGCCCACCACATGAAGGCTGTGAGCAAACTGATGAGCACGATCGTCGGAACGAAGTACTGAGTAATTAAGTCGATCTGTTCGGCCACGGCAGGCTTGGCATTTTGAGCCCGCTTCAAGGCACGAACCATTTGGGCGAGCGACCCTTCTTTCGCTGAATGGGTAACCAACAAATCAATCGGATGCGAAAGATTAAGACACCCACCCTGCACGGGCTCATCCGCTTTCACGAGAACGGGCAACGACTCGCCCGTGACCAGGGCCGTATCAACCTCGGTTTCACCCTTTACCACACGCCCATCGAGCGGGATCCGGGCTCCGGGCAAAACTCTCACCGTCTGTCCAGCCGTCACCTCCGAGAGCGCAACCGTTCGACTGTTGCCAGACGCATCCAGTAGCGTGACCTCTGCCGGCGCAAGTCTGATCAGTTCATCGAGCCCGGAGAGCGCATTGGCTCTTGCCCGCATCTCAAGCGCTTTGCCCAAGCGAACAAACCCAATGACAAAGAGCGCGGCCTCGAAAAAGAGTTGCTTGGATGCGTCGCCTGCGTCACTGAGGAGCGCCCAAGAGGAATAGAACCATGCAGTCGCGGTGCTCATCGCCACCAGGGTGTCCATGGTGGTCCTGCCATACCGAAGCGATACCCAGGCTTTTCGATAAAAGGTGCGGCCACTGGCGAGCATGATCACCAAGGTCATGAGACTCAATCCGAGATCGACCTTCAGATCTACCCCAAGGGCAAACCAACCAAACCACATATTGATCATCAGCCCAGTTGCCGTCACTAACGCCACACTGGCTTGGGCAAGCGCCACCTTAAATCGCGCCTGCTGCTGATCACGTTTCAACGACCCATCGTCTGGCGTCTCTATCGCCTCATAGCCCGCATCTTGAACCTGATGAATGATGGCCTGCACATCGATCCGGCCTAGGACCCATGCGCTCTCCGCGGCAAAGTTTACCTCGCAGTGCTCAACGCCAGGGGCGCGGTTGATAGCCGCAGTGACCGCGGCAACACAGGCGGCACACGACATGCCCTCGATGTCCAAGAAGACTTCTTGTGTGCGTCTCTGCTGAGTCGTCTCTTCACCGAGCGATGGCAGCACCGCTGCCGAGGATGCTAGGACCTCAGCCCCGTCTTGCGTTGGGCCAAGATGCACTGCTGACCCTTGGGCGTCTGACGAACGTTTTGATGAGTTCGTCTCTTCAAGTTGATAGCCAAGGCTAAGAATGGTCTTTCTAATCAACCCTTCGTCAGCAGGCCCTGCGATGGTCACTCGATTGAACTCACGATCTGCCCTCGCTGTGATGCCATTGCCCAGCGCTTCGATCGCGCTTGCAACCTTGGCTTCGCAGCGCCCACAGGTCATGCCAAAGACTGGGATCGAGCGGCTTGTCACTACGGCACCTTCAGGGCTGAATTTCGAAACGCGCTGTGTCGGGCGCGCGTGAGCCGGCCAATTTTAGTCGGTTTGGCGCTGGGACTCCAAACCCAGGTAAGGACCGCAATCAGACCTACGATCTCGCTGCAATCTGCTTCATCCCGTCGGCTATTTTCTCCGCCATCATAATCACCACTGCATTCAAATTGCCGTTGGTAATTTCCGGCATGATCGAGGCATCCACGACCCGCAAAGCTCTCAACCCGTGCACTTCGCCCGACAGTCCCACGACAGCTTCATCGGGCGCCCCCATTCTGCAGGTGCCGCAGGGATGGTAAGCACTCTCTGATCGCTCTCTGACCCATTGATCTCGAGCTTCATCGCTTTGGTGCTTTTGCAATAGCCATGCACCCAGTTGCTTAAAGGGCGCCTGTTCAAGAATCGTTTCTGCCAAATTCAAACCCGCTCGCATCACCGCCCAATCCTGCTCAGTGCTGAGATAGTTGAATTGAATACTGGGATCGGCGAAAGGATCCGTGGATAGCAAACGAACCCGCCCCCTGCTGGTTGGCTTCATGGGACCCACATGCGCTTGCATCCCATGGTGATTTACTTGCTCGCTGCCATCGTAATTCATTGCGATTGGCAGAAAGTGGAATTGCAGATCTGGGTAACCTTCATCAAAACCGCTTCTCAAAAACGCGCCTGAATGGAAGTGGTTGGTCGCACCGACTCCCTTCTTTCGCAAATACCAGTTGATTCCGGCCATGATCTTGCCAATTCCCCGAGTTGCAGGATAGATCGATAAGGGCTTCTCAATACCCGCCTGCACGTAGATTTCTAAATGATCTTGAAGGTGCTCGCCCACGTGGTCGTTGACCTGAACGATCGGCACGCCGAGGCGCTTGAGCTCGGCTTCTGGACCAATACCCGAGCGCAAAAGCAGCTGTGGCGAGCCGATGGCACCCGAGCAAACAATGGTCTCACGCCGCGCCGAAGCTATTTGCGGCCGCCCACGCCTGCCCTCTTGCCAACGAACGCCGGTGCATCGGTCACCCTCAAAGATCAGGTCTTTTACCGTGATCCCGGTCTTAATGGTTACATTGGCCGGCGATTGCGTGCCCAGATAAGCCACTGCCGCACTCTGACGACGACCGCTCCAAATACTGGCATCGAACGGTCCAAAGCCCTCCTGCGAAGCACCATTGAAGTCTGTAGTCTTCATGTACCCCAGGCTTTCACCTGCGGCGAGCCAAGCTTGATTTAATTCACCAGAAATATCAGAAGACTGCACACGCAGCGGTCCACCGCTGCCCCGATAGCGTGGATCACCTCCAGAACGATCCTCACTACGCTTGAAAAATGGCAGCACATCGCGATATCCCCAACCGTTGCATCCGTAGCGCGATTCCCACCGATTAAAATCCTCGGCGTGACCTCGAACGAAAATCATTCCATTGATCGATGATGAGCCACCAAGGACTCGCCCACGAGGACAATATAGTCGGCGCTGATTCAGGTGCGACTCTGGTTCAGTGTAAAAGCCATAATTGTAGGTGGTGGTGGTCAACACCTCTGACAAGGCCGCTGGCATATGGATCCGAAAATCCCAACCATGGTTCTTTGGCCCGGACTCGAGCAGCAAGACTTCGCCAATCTCGGCCAGCCGAGCAGTCATGACGCACCCAGCGGAGCCTCCGCCAACCACAATGTAATCAAACGTTTTCAAAACTCAGCGCGCTCGGCGGCTTCACCGCCACCTCAGTCCTTCTCTATAAGCAGTTTGCCATCATACCTGAGCCTTTTGAGCATTGATGACTTGTGAACATTCACGCCTGCCTACTATTTGCATCTGCCCACTTTTCACATCTGCCTACTGTTCACATCTGCCTAATATTCACATCTCCCTAATCAGGGCCTCTGAAGCTTGAACGCCTTGGAGGATCCTCCACCCTGCGTGTACGCCATCGTCCCTGTCTTTTATTGATGGCTTGAACCATACAAGCCAATTTTTAGCGCCGGATGGTCGGTTTTCGAGGGTCAGGATACTCGAGACGCAGAGGTTCTTTATCTGAAGTTATCCCTCATCGGGCGTCGTTAAGGTTTTCGAGATTAGTCATGCGCGCATCACCTCATCAGCGTCCGTGAGGCCTTACAAGCCTCCATTAACGTTGCCTAACCAAATCAAGACCTATTGGTTGGGGGATACTCAAACGCAACACCTTTATTTACCTCTTTCCTGCTAGCGGATAGCATGACCATTACCAAACGGGGTCAAGACACCCCGCCGATATCACGCCTGGAATCGCTTTTCATGTCAGAGTCTGCAGCCCGTGCCACCCTCGAGCGCCTGATCGAAGGAAATGAAAGGTTTCGATCGGGTCACACCACACCCCAGCCTTGGCATGAGGCGCACAGTAGACCCCAAAATCCCAAGGCCGTTATCCTCGGTTGCTCTGATTCTCGAGTGCCCGTGGAGATGATTTTTGATCAGGGACCAGGCGATTTGTTCGTCATCCGGGTCGCTGGAAATATCGTGGCACCGTCTCAGGTGGGCAGTGTCGAATTCGCGGTGGAGCAATTTAATGTGCCTCTTGTTTTGGTATTGGGGCACTCAAACTGCGGGGCGATTGACGCCACCATGGCTCAAATAAAATCAACGGAGCTAGACCCTACAGGACACTTGGGTGCCATCGTCGACCGGATCGCACCCAGCATTCAAGACCTTATGGAAGGCGCCGAACACTTAGACAAGGACGAACTGGTTCACCGTTGCATGCGAGCGAACGTTCGGGCTTCGGTCAACCAACTCAGGCATGGCTCCAGACTGCTTGAAACGCGACTAGAAGCCCAATCCCTGATGATTCTTGGTGCGGAGTATGACCTGGCCACTGGCGAGGTTAACCTCATATAAGCTGAACGTCGCCGGGTTAGTGAAGGCTCACTCATTAGCTTGAGTCCACCCTAATTGGGGGTTGCTCTGAGAGTCCGCCTGACGAACTGCGACCAAAACCTCAGTTACAACCAAAAAGACTAGGAGAAGGCCTGGCCAAGCCCACCCTCTGCAAAGCGCTTCCCCGCCAGGATATGGAGGTGCAAATGAAAGACCGTCTGCCCCGCTTCAGCCCCGTTGTTGATCACCAAACGGAACGCTTCTGCACACCCTAAAGTCTCCGAAACACGGCCAGCCACCAATAGAAGATGACCCAGCAATGCTTGGTGACTTGGATCTGCGTCTACGAGCCTTGGAATGGGCTCTCTTGGGATAATGAGGACGTGAGTTGGCGCCTGAGGCTGGATATCTCGAATGGCAATGCACTGATCATCTTCATAGAGTTTCTCGGAGGGCAACTCTCCATCAATTATCCTTTGAAAAATGGTCTTTTCCATGACGCGCTGCCTCCAATGTTTGATTGCATTTTTATTCGTCCCAGTCACGCGAAACGGGAGAGGATAGACGCGATGGACCGGCGCACCGAGTCTAGCACTTTGTGATCAAGGGTCGATGGGGCAGACCGATCAGATTAAAAAGCGGGTCAGCGACTCCGTCTCGCCCTCCCCATGCGGCCTGTCTTCTCCGTTTTCTCTATCTTTTCCGTTCGATCTGCCTTGGGCTGTCGAGACAGCGAAGCCGCGCTTTTGCAAAAATGAAAGGGCAAGCCTTGGCACGCGCCTCGCATTGATTCTGAGCATCGCGTAGCCCGCCTCACGAGAGGCTTGACTCAACCAGGACAACAATAATTGACCCACGCCCAGAGCTCTCAACTGACGGTGCACCAACAGATCGGTCAACTCGATCTGATGACCATCGGACCTCGCAAGAATCAACCCTATCATTTGCCTTCTGCCTGTCAGAAAAGCACCCGCGCCAAACACCACCTTTTGTTCCGTCACCGTGCCCAGCGGCGCTAGCAACCGCGAGTCCATAGCCTCGAGCCCCAGTTCATCATGAATAAATCTACGGATTTTCTCCTGACCGATATCTATCGCTGGCTTGAGCTCGATCGCTGTATTGTTTGCAAAAAGATCTCGAATCACAGTGGTGCGATTCACTAAGGGCAACGCGCCGAGCGCTTGGAACGCTGCGTTCAGCGCTGCAAGGACAGTGGGTTCACTGAGCAGCAAGTCGCGCTGGGCGATAGCTACGCCAAAGACATGCTGACCTTCTCCCGTCAACGCGAGCACTCTTCGCCTGCGATCGGATCGATCCTTCGCGGCCATTAGGTACCCCTCGCGCTGGAGCTGGCGAGCTGCTTGGACGACACCAGGATGCGCCACCTGCAA
>Ga0255760_10001113_pt1 | contig 26422 bp, 18 predicted proteins | sample 071ome_25_FD_179960 | JGI IMG/M metagenome (GOLD analysis project Ga0255760, IMG submission 179960) | Coastal salt marsh microbial communities from the Groves Creek Marsh, Skidaway Island, Georgia - 071410BT metaG (version 2) | ecosystem: Environmental > Aquatic > Marine > Intertidal zone >...
TTTTCCACTAAAGATGCAGGACAAATCACTAAGGATGTTTTGACCGCCACACCTCTTTTTCTGAGGCAGGAAAGAAAGGCAAGGGTCTGCAGGGTTTTGCCCAGACCCATTTCATCGGCCAAAATGCCTCCTAGTCCATGATCAAAAAGGTGCAGCATCCAGGCTGTACCAATTGCCTGATAAGGTCGAAGCACATTTTCGAGCCCATCTTGGGGAGTTGGCTTGCTTAAAGTTGAAAGATTTTTTAGAGCAAGCCCTCTTTTTTTCCATTGGGTTGGGGTTTTAAATCGTGGGTCAGCTTCGGTGAAGGTTTCTTCAAGAGAAGTCGATTGGAATCGAGTAATGAGATGCTTAGACTGGGAAAGTAAGGGTGCATCAGCCGTGCCTGAGGCTTGCCTTTGAACTTTTCCTACTTTTTCTCTGAGCTCTTTGGTTAACAAGTAGGTATGTTGACCGTATACGATATGATTCCGGCCTGTGGATAAGGCATGATCAATTAAGCTGATGGGAGCATCTCCTGCCTCAATTCTGGTATCGATTTCGATTTGATTTTCCTTTTCCTGTGCTCGTATAGAGAGGGTGGCACATTTAATTTTGTCCGTAAGTTTCCTAAAGTTTTCAGTGAATATCGAAAATGGGTCGAGCTCGAATTCCTCCTGGTGTAAAGCGAGGAAATCCAAGACTTTGGAGGAGTCGCGAAGCCACCACCAGTGGCGATGAGAACGATCCCGGATAAAGGACCACTCGCGTAAAAGCCTTAAAACTTCCGAATAATTTGGATGTTCAGAACTTGGGAGAATGATACGGAGATATTCGGTTGATCCTTCCACTTCAATCGGGGGGCCTTCATATTCGATTTCACTTGTAATCCTATCGTTACACTCCTCTTTCTCACCTTCCAGTATTTCGCGGACCTTCGGTTTGGGTTTGGTGACTTCGGGCTTACCTACAAGCTCACTTACCCCGGATAAACCAGAATCTGTCCAGGCTAAAGAACGATCAGGATCATTAGCTGGGAAAAAACAATCGATTTGGTGGAGCATTTTAAGCAACTCCGCAGTTTGTTGTACATTGAGTTGTAAAAATGAAGTGAGTTTCCCTCCACACCACTGAGTCAGGGCAAAAAGGGCAGATCTTTCCGCATCGGGTAAGTTACCCAGCGTGTTGGGATCGCATTTTTCGGGAGGGATACGATTTCCAAATTCATCTTCCAATTCAACTTTTGCCGGGATTGCATTACGCTGAATGGAGCCCGCAAGGGTAGGGGGAAGCAAGATACGCAGCTTCACCCTGGAGTTATGCCATCAGCGAGAGTTTGGCGATGGCGTCTCGGACACCTTTCCCGGCATCTCCACCTCCCATAGCAAAGTCAGGTTTACCCCCACCTTTGCCTCCAATTTGCAGAGCCAATTCCTTGATGAGTTCACCCGCCTTGTAGCCTTTTGCCATGGCTTCTTCGGAACAAATGCAAATCATGGAACACTTTTGCTCGTTTTCTGAGGCAAGCAGAACAACGGATGGATCGGTGCGTTTGTTAACCTGGCTTGCCAGGCCGCGGAGTTCGTTTGGATGAACGCCATCGACGGTTTTGGCTATGATCTTAATTCCTTGTTTTTCGATGAACGACTGAATTAGTTGCTCGGCAAGACCCGCCTGATCTTTTTGCTCGATGGATCGAAGTTTCTTTTCCAATTCCTTGTTGGCCATCTGAATTTGCTGGATTCGATCTTCCAGTTGTTCCGGGTTGCATGCAAAATCCCGAACTAAATGGTTAAATCGAACGAGGCGGTTACTAGCCCAATCATATGCAGCATATCCAGCAACTGCCTCCAATCGTCGAGTTCCTGCTGAAATCGCTGATTCGGAAACCAAGCGAATCGAGCCGATTTCTCCGCCTGTGCGAACATGAGTGCCCCCGCACAATTCCTGGCTCCATCCACCCAAGTCTACAACCCGTACAACTTCGCCATATTTTTCCCCGAAAAAAGCAATCACACCATCCGGTTTTTCTGAAAAAGGAACTTCATATGAAATCAAATCATCATTCTGAAGAAGTCTTTCGTTGGAAATTTGCTCAATGGTTCTTAATTGATCATCGGAGAGGGCTTCAAAATGAGAGAAATCGAACCTTAACCGCTCAGGTTGAACCAGAGATCCTGCCTGGCGGACATGATCACCCAATACCTCCCTTAACGCCCAGTGAAGTACATGGGTGGCACTGTGGTGCTGCTGAATGGCCTTTCTTCTTAAAAGGTCAACATGGTATGTGACCAAGGAGTCGGTCCAATCTTTCGCCGAATCTGTTTTTTTGATTTGGTGAAGAAATCGTCCGGAAGAATCCTTGATCACATTTTCAATCTCAAATTTAGATCCTCCGATGACGACTGTTCCGGTATCTCCCACCTGTCCACCCATTTCTGCGTAAAATGGGGTTTTGTCAGAAACGAGAAAGGATTTGCCGTCCGATTCAATTACATCCGTACAGGTGGCTGAAAAGTTGGTGAGGTTGGAGAGTTCATAACCACAAAAGATAGTAGATTCAGATGAATCTCCGTCTTCACTGACCAAAATATCAACGGACTTATGGGCATCACGTGCCCTTTTCCTCTGGGCTTCCATTTGAGCCTCAAATTCTTCATGGTTCACTGATAATCCAGATTCGCGAGCCATTAAGTCTGTCAGGTCTACCGGGAAACCAAAGGTGTCATAAAGTTTAAATGCAAACTCTCCAGATACAATGGAACCGGTGGGTAAATCTTTCGTTTCACGATTAAAAAGCTCGATTCCACGGTCGAGGGTTTTATTGAAAGATACTTCTTCCGACTTTAGGGTATTTTCAATGAGGGAAGATCTTTCTTTTAATTCTGGGAAAGTCTCTCCCATTTGTTCAATCAGAACCGGGGCAAGTTTATGAAAGAAGGGTTGGGCAAAACCAAGGGTTCTCCCATACTTAACTGCACGGCGAAGAATACGTCGAAGGACATAATTACGATCATTATTCCCAGGAAGGATGCCATCAGCGATGGAGAAGCTCAGGGCACGCAAGTGATCGGCAATGACTCGAAATGCAACATCAATTTGTTCTTGTTCATTTTTTGGCTTTCCACCTTCAGGAAGAGTTGATGAGTAAACCTTTCCGGACAAATCCTGTATTTTGGAAAAAATGGGAGAAAAAACATCGGTATCGTAGTTCGAGGCTGGCTTGGAAAAATCAGTAAAATTTTGGGTGGACTGTATAACTGCGGCCACCCGCTCAAACCCCATGCCGGTATCTACATGCTTGGATTTAAGGGGTGAAAATGAGCCGTTCCTATCGGCGTTGAACTGAATAAAAACCAGATTCCATATTTCGATGCAAAGGTGAGAGTCCGCATTGACCAATTTCCCCTGACTGTCTCCATTGGGAGTAAGGTCCAAATGAAGTTCAGAGCAGGGGCCACAGGGGCCTGTTTCTCCCATCATCCAAAAGTTGTCTTTTTTACCTCCCGTTACCACATGGATTGCAGGATCAAGTCCCACAGACTGAAAGATCTCACACCAAAATGTGTGGGCCTCCTCATCAAAATCAGCAGGATCGCCTTCTTCAGGTTTATAAACCGTGGCATATAATCGATTGGCAGGAAACTTCCATCGGTCCACCAAAAGTTCCCAGGCCCATTTGATCGCATCTTCTTTGAAATAATCTCCAAAGGACCAGTTTCCCAACATTTCAAAGAAGGTATGGTGGTAGGTATCCAAGCCCACATCTTCGAGGTCATTGTGTTTTCCTCCGGCCCGAATGCATTTTTGCGTATCCGCTGCCTTGGTGTAAGGAGCAACCTGGTCTCCCAAAAAATAAGGGACGAATTGATTCATCCCCGCATTAGTGAACAGTAAATTAGGGGACTGAGGAAGCAAAGAAGCGGAGGAGACAATTTGATGATTCTTTTCTGCAAAGAACTCTAAAAAAGAGCTTCTAATTTCCTGTGCTTTCATTTGGGTAAATAATCTAGGCAATTCTGGAGAGGATCGCAGATGCCATTTCATGGGTCGAAACCGAGTCCCCTCCCATGGCAATATCTCCTGTTCTTAGCCCCGAACGAATTGTATCTTTCACTGCGTTTTCTAAGGCTAGAGCCGCATCCTCCAATCCAAAACTGTACCGGAGCATAAGGGCGGAGCTCAGGATTTGAGCACAAGGGTTGGCAATTCCTTTACCCGCAATATCGGGAGCGGTTCCACCTGCTGGTTCATACAAACCGTAGGGGAATCCTTGGCTGTTCGTTCCTGTGCCAAGACTCGCAGAGGCAAGCATGCCTAGGGAGCCGCAAATGACTGCCAGTTCATCCGATAAAATATCTCCGAACATATTTTCGGTGAGCAAAACATCAAATTGATTTGGGTCGCGGACAAGTTGCATAGCCGCATTGTCCACATACATGTGGGTAAGTTCGATCGAGGGATCGAGTTTTTTCACTAATTCGGAAACGGTCTGCCTCCACAATACAGAGGTCTCTAATACATTCGCTTTATCAACCGAACAGATTCTTTTTTCTCGAAGGGATGCCGCTTTGACTGCGACTTCAGTGATACGCTCGATCTCAGTGGTCCGATAAATCATTGTATCGATCGCCTCTTTTTGGCCATCTTCCAAGGTACGGGTGCTTTTGGGCTGACCAAAGTAAATTCCTCCAGTTAACTCGCGAACACACAATACATCGATCCCTGCCCCTGCCACATCTTGGCGAAGAGGGGAGAGGTCCGCTAATTCTGGAAATAAGTTTCCAGGCCTAAGGTTTGCAAAGAGTTCAAATTCTTTGCGAAGGGGAAGCAATGCGGCTCTTTCGGGTTGCTCTTTGGGGGGTAAGTTTTCCCATTTGGGGCCACCGACGGAACCGAAAAGAATGGCGTCCATGGAACGGCAGGCTTCGAGCGTAGAATCTGGTAATGCTTTTCCGTGGTTATCAATTCCGACCCCCCCCACATCATGACGGGTCGTGATGCACTCAAAATTAAAGACCTCACCTGCTTTCTCTAAAGCATTTAGAGCTACTGACATGACTTCGGGCCCAATTCCATCTCCGGGCAGATTAGCAAAACGGATAGTTTTCATTTAAAAAAGCAACCATTACTAGTTGAAGTTAGGTATCCTGCAAAGAGGAAAAAGAACTCAACTTGATAACCCTATGTATTCGTTGACAAATTTTGTCTTGGTGGTAGTTTAAAACCTTCATTTACAGTCTAGTCCACAAGGGACGGGCATCTTGCTCGTCTTTTTTTTTATATTCATTAACCATTAATAAAACCGTCCCATGAGCAGCGAAATACTCGCAGTCCTTGAATACATGGAAAAAGAGAAGGGAATCAGCCGCCCTGACATGATCGCTACGATCGAAAATGCTGTGAAAGCAGCGGCAGAGCGTGGCGGTGCCAACTCCGAACCAAGTGAGGTAAAGGTGGAGATCAATCCAAAGAACGGCTCTTTACAGGCTTGGACTCTCTTACAAGTAGTTGAATCTGTCGCAGACACTGCCAAGGAAATCCACATTGATAAAGCCCGACTCTATGCGGAGAATCCACAAATTGGTGACATTGTGGAGCGGGAGATGGACCCTGCCTACCTAGGAAGAATTGCAGCCAAAACTGCCGAGCAGGCAATTAAACAAAGACTTCGTCAGTTCGAAAAGGAGCATATTTATGATGAATTCCGGGATCAAGTTGGTAACTTAGTTACTGGCACAGTCCGACGAAAAGAGCGAGGAGACCTGATCGTTGAGGTAGGTAAAGCCGAGGCTTTGCTTCCTTGGCGTGAGCAAGCACCTGGTGAAGACTGGGTTCCTGGAGAAAGGATTCGCTGCTTATTGGTAAAACTTGAACAGCAGGGTCGTGGACCTGAGCTTATTCTTAGCCGATCCAGCCTTAATTTTGTACGCAAACTCTTCGATATGGAAGTATCTGAAATCGCGGACGGTACGGTTAGTCTAGCGGCTATGGCGAGAGAACCTGGATATCGTACCAAAGTCTGCGTAAAAAGTAATGATCCCAAGGTCGATCCCGTGGGAGCTTGCGTGGGTGCAAGAGGAGGCCGGGTTAAAAGTATCGTTCGTGAAATGAACGGAGAGAAAGTGGATATTGTACGTTGGTTTGAAGATCCAATTGAGCAACTCGTGGAAGCTCTCAAACCTGCGGTTCCTCAAAATGTTTCGTTGGATCGGGATAAACGCAGAATGTATTTTGAAGTGAAGGAAGATGATCTTTCCGTAGCTATTGGTCGCAAAGGAATTAATGCCCGGTTGACCTCGAGGTTGCTCGGATGGAAGCTTGATATTGGCAAGGTTGTGATCAAAGAAGTCGGCTTCGACGAAAGAAAGGCAAAGGCAGCAGAAGGCCTTACCTCTGTTGGGATTGAATTTGAAGTCGCTGACCGCCTTGTGGCTTTCGGACTTGTCAGTCCAGAAGCTTTTGAGGGTGTGACCCACACGGATCTTGTTGGCTTGGGCTTTGATGATGCAACGGCTCAGGATATCTTAGATAAAGTTTCCACGGAACCGAGCACCTCAGAATCGGCTTCTTAAGATTACCAGTATTTTTAAAACAAAAGATTTCCCTATTTATGAGTGTAAGAATTCACGCGATCGCCAAAGAGACCAACAAAACGAGCAAGGAGGTCTTAGAAATTTTGGTTGAGCGTGGATATGATGTCAAAAGTGCGTCTTCCACTATCGATAACATTACTGCACAATCTTTAATTGATGAATTCAATAAGGATTCCTCCACAACTAACGAAGCGGAAGTACCAGAGAAAGAGCAAGCGAAGGATAAGCCTGAAGCCAAAGAAGTTCCTTTTGTAAAAACAAAACAGGATTTGGATCGGGAGAAAGAAGAGAAAGAAAAAGCGGAACAGGCGGAGAAAGATGAAGCTGCTTTAGCCCGTCAGGAATCTGTACCTTCACAACCTGAGCCCGTTATCGTGGAGAAAGAGAGTGGGCCTTCGACTGCTGGTGCAGCTCCAAGTCTTCCACCACCACCAGTAAAGAGTGCAGGTGCTCCCCCGCCTTTGCCGGTTAAAAGTGCTCCGCCTCCGGTTCCCCAAGCACCTGCAACATCTACGGATGACTCAGCAGGAATTGTTGAAGGAAACTTAATCATCGTTAAGCCACCGATTGTTGTCCGCGACTTTGCCGTTCTGATTGGCTTGAAACCCTTTCAATTAATTTCTGAACTGATGGAAATGGGTATCTTTGCCTCGATGAACCAGACAATCGAGGAAGATGTTGCCAGCAAATTAGCAAAATCAAAAGGTTTTGAATTAGAAATTCGCCATCGGGGGGAAAAATCTGAGCCTCAGGTCAAAAAAGAGAAAGTAAAGGTTGATGAGAATGACGAAAAATTTCTCAAGCCCCGGCCTCCAATCGTCTGTATTTTAGGACATGTGGATCATGGGAAGACCACTCTTTTGGACACGATTCGAAAAGCAAATGTTGTCGGTGGAGAAGCAGGTGGTATTACGCAACATGTTGGTGCTTATCAAATTGAGCATAACAACCAAAAGATAACTTTCCTTGATACCCCAGGTCATGCGGCATTTTCAAAGATTCGAGAAAGAGGAGCGAACCTGACCGATGTTAGCATTCTTGTGGTTGCTGCAGACGATGGTTTTATGCCTCAAACGGAAGAGGCCCTAAAGTTTGCCCAAAGATCCCAGTCCTCCCTCATGGTCGCTATCAACAAAACAGACGCGAAGGGTGCAGATATCGATAAGGTGAAGACTCAAATGCAGGAAAGATCCATTCCTGCCGAAGATTGGGGTGGAGATATTGTCACGGTTCCTATTTCTGCACTTAAAGGTGACAATATTGATGAACTTTTGGATATGGTGCTCTTACAAGCCGAAGTGATGGAACTGAAAGCCAATCCAACGGCGGTTCCTGAGGCAATTGTGATTGAAGCTCGCATGGAAGTTGGCCGAGGACCGACAGCAACTATTATCGTACAAAAAGGCACCTTAAAGGTTGGCGATTCATTTCATTGTGGTTCTGTGTACTGCAAGGTAAAGGCTATGATTGATGACCAGGGCAATCAGGTGAAGTCCGCCCCCCCGTCCACTCCTGTCAATGTACTTGGTTGGTCGGAAGTACCTGATTGTGGTGCGATTTGTAAAGTAGTAAAGAACGAGCGTGAAGCTAGGCGTGAAGCGGATGATTTTGCAGAGATGGAAAAGAAACTTCTATCAGTTGTGGAAGAGCCTTCGGTTAGTGAAGAACCTCAAGATGATGAATCTGAAAATTCAGCTGCGGTAGATGCTCTTTTTGCTGCGATCAGTAGAAGTAAATCTACGAGTTACCGTGTAATTATTAAGGGGGATGTTCGGGGATCGGTGGAGGCTCTCAAAGATTCCCTTGAGCTTATTGAAAGCGACAAAGTTGCTCTTGAGATTATTCACTCCGATGTCGGCCAAATCACTAAGAATGATGTCAAAATGGCCAATACATCCAATGCTGATATTCTTGGCTTTAATGTTAAGTTGGAAAATGGTGTTATGGGGGAAGCCAAGCACCTGGGTGTTCAAGTTTTCCAAAACAGCATAATTTACCAAATTATTGACTTGGTGAAAGAGAATATGTCGGAACTTCTCGAACCTGAATTAATCGAGAACAAAACTGGCCGTGCAGAAATCAGGCAGGTGTTCCGGGTTAGCAAGGGGCGCACCGTTGCAGGATGTATGGTTATGGAGGGTACGATTACCCGAAATAAAGGTGCCCGTTTGGTTCGTGGTGGTGATGTGATCGCCGAAGGTAAAATTGATACTTTACGCCGCTTTAAGGATGATGTCACTGATGTGAAAGCCGGTTTTGAATGTGGTATGCGTCTGGATTCTTTTGATAAATATGAGGAGGGGGATGTGATCGAAACTTTCGAGATCGATAAAATCCGCCCGACTCTTTAATATCCCTATTTTAGATGAGTCTCCGCTTGGCTAGGGTCAATGAACTGGTTAAGCGTGAGATAGGAAAATATCTGAGCACACGCTATGGATCAGAAACGGTAAGATGGACGATCACATCTGTGGATGTGTCTGCGGATCTACGAAATGCGACCGTCGCTTATTCTGTGGTTGGGGATGAGGTTTGTGCTCGTCAGGCAGTACAATTTTTCCGAAAGCATGCGGGCGAGATTAGAGGAGTTGTCAGTAAGCATGTCGTGTTAAAGTATTCTCCGAAGCTACAATTCATCAGGGATTTAGGTATCGAAAGAGGGAATCGTGTTATGGAAATTTTGGACAACCTCGAGGACCCTTCAATCCCTTCATCCGAGGATCTGTAAATTCTTTGTGTCACAGCGAGACACTTTGCATCAATCGAGGTGTGCCAGTCTGTCTCAAAATGGAAGTTTGTTCAAAGATTACTCGTTCTATCGATTTCATAAACCATTACTTATCAAATGTATAGGTTTATTTAGGTAATAGGCACAATACATGCACACTTATGAACCGTGAGTAAAATATTAGGTATTGATTTAGGCACAAGTAATTCATGCATGGCTGTAATGGAAGCTGGCGAACCCAAGGTGATTCCTAACTCCGAGGGTAATCGGACCACGCCTTCCATCGTCGCCTTTTCTAAGACAGGTGAAAGAATTGTTGGGCAAGCCGCCAAACGGCAGGCAGTGACCAACCCGCAGAACACAATATTTTCAGCTAAACGTTTGATTGGTCGAAAGTACGATGAAATCAAAGACGAAGTCAGCACACTTCCATTCAAAGTGGTGGAAGGAAAAAATGGTGCAGCTGTGATTGAATGTGAAATCGAGGGCAAGACTGAAACCTTCATGCCAGAGCAAATTGCTTCCATGGTTTTGGGTAAACTCAAAGCCGATGCGGAAGCTTATTTGGGAGAAGCCGTAACCAAGGCCGTAATCACAGTTCCTGCCTATTTTAACGATGATCAAAGAAGAGCGACTAAGGATGCGGGTGCAATTGCTGGACTTGAAGTTCTTCGTATTATCAATGAACCTACAGCGGCATCGCTCGCATATGGATTAGACAAAAAAGGCGAAGAAACGATTGCGGTGTACGACTTAGGAGGTGGAACCTTTGATATAAGTGTTCTCGAAATAGCAGATGGGGTATTCGAGGTCAAAGCAACCAATGGAGATACTCAGTTAGGAGGAGATAATTGGGACGATCAAATCATTCGTTGGTTGGTGGATGACTTTAAAAATGAGCAGGGAGTTGATCTTTCTGGCGACCCCATGGCTATGCAGCGGCTGAAAGAAGAAGCTGAAAAAGCGAAAATGGCGTTATCTTCTTCACAGTCCACCGATATCAATCTTCCTTTCATCACTGCAGATGCTTCGGGACCAAAGCACTTAAATGTAACTCTTTCCAGATCTAAACTGGAGCAAATCTGCGACGACTTGTACGAGCGTACCAAGAATCCTTTCAAATCATGCTTAGATGATTCAGGTTTAAGTATTGGTGAGGTAGGAAACCTTGTTCTTGTAGGCGGAATGACCCGTAGTCCACGGGTTGTCGAGATTGCGAAAGAACTTGGAGGAAAAGATCCTCATCAAGGCGTAAACCCGGATGAAGTGGTTGCTATTGGTGCCGCAATTCAGGGTGCCGTTCTTCAGGGGGATGTGAATGATGTCTTACTGCTTGATGTTACTCCGTTGACATTGGGTATTGAAACAGCGGGTGGAGTGTCCACTGCCATGATTGAACGTAACACCACTATCCCCACCAAGAAATCCCAAGTTTTTTCCACTGCAGCGGATAACCAACCTGCGGTAGATATAGTTGTTCTTCAAGGTGAGCGAGCCATGTCTCAGGATAACAAAACATTGGGAACTTTTAAACTCGATGGGATTCGTCCAGCTCCCCGTGGTACACCCCAAATTGAAGTCACTTTTGATATCGACGCCAATGGTATCCTGAATGTAACCGCTAAGGATAAAGATACAGGTAAAGATCAAAAGATTACCATTTCTGGTTCTTCCAGTATGGACGAGCAAGAAGTTGAAAGGCTTAAGAAGGAAGCGGAGAAATTTGCGGAGCAAGATAAGGAGAAAAAAGACTCTGTGCAGGTTCGAAATGAGTTGGATTCTTTGGTGTATCAGTGCGAAAAACAACTGACTGATCTTGGAGACAAAGCTCCAGATGATTTGAAAACCAAGATTGGTGATATGCTCGCGGACGCCAAGAAGGTGCTCGATGACCAAAGTTCCACACCTTCTTCTCTGAAAGAAGCAAAACAAAAGCTGGAAAAGGGATTTGAAGAATTAGCTAAACAAGCTGCACAAGCTGGAGGAGGGGCTGACCCCGCCGCCGCTGCCGCTGCTGCCGCTGCGGAAAAGTCCAGTGGAGGTAAAAAATCCAAAGAGGATGACATCGTTGATGCCGATTTTGAGGTAGTCGAAGATGAGAAAGATGAAAAAAAGGATTCCTAAATACTCTGCTAAGAAAAACTTTAGAAGTAGGTGCCTGCACCTCCTTCATATCTGTTAATCACTATATTACATAACCTAACCCAAAACTAAGGAATATGAGTAAACCAAAAATAACTCCATTAGGAGATCGCGTCCTCGTCAAACAAGTTGATGAAGATGAACAAGTAAAAGGCGGGATCATTATCCCTGATTCAGCTAAGGAAAAGCCCCAAGAAGCCGAAGTAGTTGCCCTGGGAACAGGGAAAAAAGACGACGCCGGTAACGATGTTCCCTTTCAAGTTAAGAAGGGTGACAAAGTCTTGATCAGCAAATACGGCGGAACCGATGTAAAAGTCGATGATGTCGAGTACAAGATCCTCCGCGAAGAAGATATTCTCGGAATCGTAGGTTGATTCTTTCACAAAAATATAAACTTCCAAAATAAGAAGTAAAAATGGCTAAACAAATTCTATTCGACGAAGCCGCCCGCAAGAAAGTTCTTAAAGGCGTGTCGACACTTGCTGAAGCAGTCAGCGTAACGCTTGGACCTAAGGGTCGTAATGTATTAATCGATAAAAAGTTCGGTTCTCCAACTGTAACTAAGGACGGGGTAACCGTTGCCAAAGAAATTGAGCTCGAAGATCCCTATGAAAATATGGGTGCTCAAATGGTTCGTGAAGTTGCATCCAAAACTTCTGATCTTGCTGGCGATGGTACTACAACCGCCACTGTTCTTGCCCATGCAGTTTACCGTGAGGGATTGAAGAATGTAGCAGCTGGTGCAAACCCTGTTTACCTTAAACGCGGAATCGATAAAGCTGTTGAGGCAGGAGTGGCTAAGCTCCTCCGTGACAGCAAAAAAGTATCTGATCGTGAAGAAGTTCGTCAGGTTGCCACTGTTTCTGCAAACTGGGACAGTGAAATTGGCGAGATCATCGCTGATGCAATGGACAAAGTCGGTAAAGACGGAACGATCACCGTGGAAGAGGCAAAAAGCATCGAGACTACCTTGGATGTTGTTGAGGGTATGCAGTTTGATAAAGGCTATCTTAGCCCTTACTTTTGCACCAACAATGAGACCATGGAAGCAGCCTTGGAAGATTGCTACATTCTCATCCATGAAAAGAAGATCAGTGCATTGAGTGACCTACTTCCACTTCTGCAAATTGTTTCCAAACAAGGAAAACCTCTTCTTATTATTGCTGAGGATATTGAGGGCGAAGCTTTGGCTGCACTCGTGGTAAACAAACTTCGTGGAACCCTTAACGCCTGTGCCGTAAAAGCTCCTGGCTTTGGTGACCGTCGTAAAGAAATGCTCCGTGATATTGCCATCCTTACTGGTGGACGTTGCCTCACCGAAGATCTTGGAATCAAGTTGGAGAATGTCCAACTTGCTGATCTTGGTCAAGCGAAGCGCGTTTCCGTTGACAAGGAAAACACCGTGATTGTTGAAGGAGCTGGTAAAGCTTCTGACATTCAAGGCCGTGTAAAACAAATTCGCCGTCAAATCGAAGAGACTACCTCCGATTACGATCGTGAAAAATTACAAGAGCGTCTTGCCAAATTGGCTGGTGGTGTTGCAGTGATCAATGTTGGTGCTGCAACTGAACCAGAAATGAAGGAAAAGAAAGCTCGTGTTGAAGATGCCTTGCATGCTACCCGTGCCGCTGTGGAAGAAGGAATTCTTCCAGGTGGTGGTGTTGCTCTCCTACGTGCTGCGAATGCTATTGAAAAGGCAGCAGAAGCCTTGGAAGGTGATGAGCAAATTGGTGCAGGTATTGTTCGTCGTGCGATTGAAGCACCTCTTCGCAAGCTTTGCGATAACGCAGGTGTGGAAGGATCGCTCGTTGTACAACAAGTTCTCAAATCCAAAGGAAGCATGGGCTACAATGTGGCAACGGATACCCACGAAGACCTGATTAAAGCAGGTGTGGTGGATCCAACCAAGGTAACCCGTACCGCATTGCAAAATGCTGGTTCCGTATCCGGTCTCTTATTGACCACTGATTGCATGATTACCGACATCCCTGAGAAGGAGCCAGCCGCTCCCGCAGGACATGGCCATGATCATGGCATGATGTAAGAATTTTTTCTTACTTTATTTTGAAAAGGCGTTCCTTTCGGGGGACGCCTTTTCTTTTGGTTAAAATCAGTAAAGCTTCAGTAGATTTGGAGGATGTGAATGGGCTAAACTTACGCAGAAGTAGAAACCGGAACCGAGTCTTTGGCGTATCGGTCTGATTGCTCATCCGCATGGTAGGAAGATCGAACCAGGGGGCCTGATTCCACCACCTCAATCCCTAACTCATGAGCTTCTGCTTTCCATTCGTCAAATTCCTCGGGGGTGACCCATCGGTCTATGGGAGAATATTCTGCACTGGGTTGTAAATACTGCCCAAGGGTAAGAATATTTAAACCGATTTTAGCAAGATCCTTGATTGCTGTCCTGATCTCATCTTCTTTTTCACCTAATCCAAGCATAATTCCAGATTTAATCGGGAATCCTCGGCTCTTAGAGTGCGATAAGACATCTAGGCTTCTTTGATAATGAGCAGTTTTACGGATCGGTCTTTGTAAACGCTCCACTGTCTCCAAGTTATGATTGAATATATCGGGCTTTGCATCGAGAACGATATCAAGCGAATCAAAGTTTCCCTTAAAGTCTGGTACCAGAACTTCGATGGCAGTGCCTGGGTTGCGGTGGCGCACAGCCCGGATGGTGGCTGCCCATACCTTGGCTCCACCATCAGGAAGATCATCTCTAGCAACAGAGGTGAGCACGCAGTGTTTAAGACCCATTTTAGCGACCGCATCAGCGACTCTTGGTGGCTCAGCCAAATCAAGCTCCGTAGGTTTGCCAGTTTGGATCGCACAAAAGGAGCACGCACGGGTACAGATATTCCCCAGTATCATCAATGTAGCTGTACCCCGGGACCAACATTCACCCATGTTTGGGCATTGAGCACTTTGGCAAACGGTGTGGAGCTGGTTGTCGTCCACAAGATTCCTAACCCTGCCGTATTCTGGTCCAGAGGGCAGTTTTGCTCGAAGCCAACTGGGTTTACCAGATTTAGAAAAAGAATTACTCATGTAAGGATTTGAGCTTCGGGTGTTTGCCTACAGTTTGGATGTACTTAGATGAACTCTTATCTTTTTCAAGAACTGAAAATCCATGTTTATGCAAATGGTCTGGAGAAAGAGTCCTTTTTTCCCGCTTTTCTGAATGGTTTAAAGTTAAGCTTGGGGACTGAGGGATGCGCTCGACAGGTTCGCCGGTTAGAGGGTGCTTGGACAGAGGTTGTTCACGAATTGATTGTTCCACCTCTATATATTCAGGAATCTTACTTTGATTTAAAATAAGATATTTGAAAAGGGGCATCTATCTACGGAATAAGAGTTAAGCAGTTTTCTTTTTCTTCGGAGGAAACTCAAAACCAATGGACCCGTTGTCCTTGAGGAGCAAATTAGCATCAAATCTTCTTTTCGTTCTTCTTGATACAAACCCTTTGATCAGTCCTGTTTTTTTCTCCGATACCAATTTTTTGAACTCCTCGAGAGGAATCTCTTTATCCAATAATTTTCGGGTCAAACGAAAAGAACAGGCACCGTCTTCAGAAACTCTTTTATTTTTGGAACAGAGGAAGGATAAATCAGTTTGGTGAATCGACCCATCGCAAATTGGACAGTCGCTTACCACTGGAGCGGTTTTGATCATATCTTTTTCAACAGATTCCTCTTGTTCATCTTTCGAGTTATCAAATAAAAAGCTGATCTTGTAGTCCTCTTCCATTTTGAGCATCGCTGAGAAGCGTTTACCGGTTTTGGAAATAAAGTCATCCAAGGGGCCCACTCTCTTGTTTTTCAATAAAATTTCCACTTCATCTACAGTAAGGCGCCGACCGGCAATATTTTTCGATATCCTGAAATCTCCCGAAGTGTCCTGATAGGCATTAAGTCCCTCAAAAAGAGGCTGATTATCGAGTGGAGATCGTAAGACTGTTTCCTTCAGAGACGCAGTGGTTTCATCAAATCCAGTAGTTTTTGAGACAAAATCTCGGGTAAGGTTAGAGATTTCTTCCATGAATGAATCTCGGGTCATTTTACCGTCCTCAATCTGCCGAAGTTTTTGCTCCCATTCCCCAGTCATGGCCGGGCTGGTCAGAACCTCAACTCCCGCAGCATGGAGAAATTGAAATAGATCTTCCGCTTTGAGAGATGGAAAGAGCTCTGTTCCTTCGCGTCTTAAATATTTTTCTTTGATTAAGTGTTCAATCGTGGAAGCACGGGTCGCAGGGGTTCCGAGGCCTTTTTCCTTCAGGGCTTCAGCAAGGTCTTCATCATCAACTAGTTTTCCTGCACCTTCCATCGCTGAAAGAAGAGTGGCTTCATTGTAACGGGGAGGGGGTTTGGTCTCATCTTCGATCAGTTCAGAATCTAAATATTTAGACTCCTGATCTGATCCAAGAGAGGGCAGGGTATCCTCGCCACCTTGGTCCTTCCCGTAAATAGACAACCATGAGGGCTCGACAAGGACCTTGCCCTCGGTCTTAAAGGAATGTCCACTGACTTCAGTCATTCGGGTTGTCACATCCCATTCTGCAGGTGGGTAAAATACAGCGATAAACCTTTTGAGGATAAGGTTGTAGATTTTCCATTCATTCGCATCCAGTTTTGCTGGGCTTGTTGTTGTGGGAATGATGGCAAAGTGATCACTGATCTGTTTATTGTTAAATACCCGCTTATCACCTGGGTTGACCCAGTTTTCTTGAAGTACCTTTTGGGCAAAGGTCTGAAAGTCTCCGCTAACCCTCTGAAGGAGATCATGGCAAGTTGAGACATAATCTTCAGGGATAGCCTTGGAATCTGTCCTAGGGTAAGTAATAACCTTGTGCTTTTCATAAAGAGCCTGAGCAAGCTGCAATGTGCGGCTGGCAGGTAGATGATGGAGTCGGTTGGCTTCTCTTTGTAGCGTGGTTAAGTCGTAGAGCCTGGGTGAGCTCTGCTTGGATCTTTTCTTTGTCTCTGAAACTGGGCAAAAACTGGCTTGCTGAACTTGATCGAAGATCGATTGTGCGGTGCTCTCATCCCAAATCCGATCGATTCTGTCGCGATCGTTTTGCTCATCTTTCTTGAAATCATCCTTTTGGAAAATTCCCTGATAGACACCATTGGTAATTTCAAAGTTCGCCCTTATGGAATAATAAGTCTGTGCCCTGAAATTTTGAATTTCGTGCTCTCGTTCGATGACTAAAGATAGGGTTGGAGTTTGAACCCGTCCAACTGTGGAAACCTGCCGACTGCTTGCTTTGTTTCTCTTGATTGTGACGGCTCGGGTGCCGTTAATCCCTATCAGCCAATCAGATTCAGATCGGCATCTTGCCGCATCCAAAAGGGGTTGCATTTGGCTCGATTCACGAAGGTTGTTGAAAGCCTCCCGAATCGATTTTTCTGTCATGGATAAAAGCCAAAGTCTCTTCACCGAAAGTTTGGAACCGGACAGCTCGTGGATGTAATTGAAAATCAGTTCACCTTCCCGACCCGCATCGCATGCATTGATAACAAAATCCACATCCTTTCGCTTGAGTTGCTTTTTGAGGCTTTGAAACTTCTTCTTGGCAGTTGATACAGGTTTTAGCTCAAATTTGGGAGGGATGATAGGCAGATTCGCAATTTTCCAGGCTTTGAGCTTTTTATCAAAATCGTCGGGCATGTAGAGTTCGACCAAGTGGCCAATGGCACTGTCGATAATCCATTCTTCGTTTTCAAAGTAATCGTCTTTTTTAGGGACTTTTCCAAGGGCTTTAGCGAGGTCCCTGGCTACACTAGGCTTTTCAGCGATTATGAGTTTTTTCATCAACCTAAAAATTGGATATATTATGAATGCGAAAAGCTTTTGTTGGATTAATTGGGTAAAAATCTGGGCAAGATTTCATCCATGCTTTGGAGCAGATGAGTCATGGTATCTTCCGTTTCGTTGCCCATATTAGATATCCGAAAAGTTTTACCCTTAATTTTTCCGTAGCCACCATCAATGGCTAGTTTCTTTTCATTTTTCAATGCCTTCACAAATCCGGCCACATCCATTTCCAAATTGTTGCTCACGCAAGTAAGTGCTTTGGATGCGAATGCTTTCTCGGGAAGTAAAGTAAAGCCTTTTTGCTCAACCCAATCATGAACCATATCATTGAGTTTAGCGTGTCGGTTATGCCTGGCTTCCACCCCTTCCTCAAAAATTTTGTCTAGGGTGTATTTTAATCCATGAATTTGGGGAATGGCAGGTGTGCTTGGAGTCATTCCTTTCTCATGGTTTTTGAGAAATTCGATGAAATCAAAATAGTATCCACGACCATCAATTTTTTCGGCCCGTGCAAAAGCTCTTTCCGAAACCGTAAGCAAGGCTAGTCCGGGCGGTAGGGCAAGTGCCTTCTGGGATCCAGTGAGGATGACATCAATACCCCAAAGATCTTTTGGGATGGGTACGACCGAGAACGAACTGACAGTATCAATGACTGAAATAACATCTGGGTATTTAGCCAATACTTTCATGATGTCTTCCAGCGGGTTCATCATTCCGCAAGATGTTTCGTTATGAACCAGGGTAACTAAGTCGTACTCACCGGTGGCAAGTTTGCTATCGAGAATCTGAGGATCAATGTGATGTCCCCATTCAGCTTCCAATCCATCTGCCTCCTTGCCACATCGCAGAGCTACATCCAACCACTTGTCAGAGAAGGCTCCACACATGCAGCACAAAGTTTTCTTGGCACATAGGTTTCGAACCGCACCTTCCATCACCCCCCATGCACTGGAAGTAGAGAGGAATACAGGGTCTTGGGTCTGAAAAAGCTCCTGAAGCTGAGGCTGGCAGGATTGATACAATTCAACGAAGTCAGGACTTCTATGACCCATAACTCGGGTTGACATGGCTTCATAGGCTTGCGGAGAAACATCAACCGGGCCAGGGATATGTAATTTATAATCAATCATGAGAAAGGGGGGCAGGGGAGGAAATTAATTCATGGGTTAGGTTCTTTTTACCTACCAGCACGAGTTTGGGTTCCCAAACCGCAGCTTCATCTGGATTAAGGGAAACAAAAGTTAATATTACCAAAAGGTCGCCGACTTTTCCTTTGTGAGCAGCCGCCCCATTCAGGGCAATCTCTCCGGATCCACGAGCAGCAGGAATACAATAAGTCTCAAATCTTTCTCCATTTGTTATATTGCCGACGAGAATTTTTTCGTGGTGCAAAAAGCCTGCCGCATCCAAGAGGTCCTGATCGATTGAAAGACTCCCAGAATAGTTCTGGTGAACTCCAGTGACTTGGGCACGGTGCAGCTTGGATTTTAAAAGAGTTACCTGCATATTTGGTCTAGCTAAAAGGAACTCATCAAATACTTTCGACTAAAAAAGTCAATGGATCAAAGGACTCGGATGGGGAATCAGGTTGAAAGTGTGATGAATTTTATTAACTTTTGGACGATATGACGCAAACAGGCGGGTTAACTTGGGTAAAGCAAAGATGGGGCGATTTCGAAAGCTTCGTAGAAGGTGTTCTGTATGACCGAGATCTATCTATCTCTGCCCGCTTGTTCGGTCTGTTTCTAAATCCTTTTTCTTACCTTTTCTACGGTATCGTTTGGTCTCGTTTATTTCTCTATTCCAAAGGGTTGTTTTTTCGTTCCACGCGACTCGATGCCCTGGTGATTGTTGTCGGCAATCTTACTATGGGGGGGACCGGCAAAACACCCGTGGTCGAACGCTTGGCTCGCGAGCTAGTTGCCAAGGGGCGAAAGGTTGCTGTGCTCAGTCGTGGTTATAAAAGTAAGGAGGAAGGAGCTTCTGAAAAACAATCCACGACCAAGGTGGTAAGTAATGGCAGTAAGGTACTACTCGATTCTGAAGAAGCGGGTGATGAGCCTTACATGCTTGCTCATAATTTACCCGGTGTTCTGGTGCTGACCGATAAAGATCGTGTCCGTGCCGGTAGGTTTGCCATTGAGGAATATGGGGTAGATGTGCTGATTTTAGATGACGGCTTTCAATTTTTGCCTATGCAAGCCGATATGAACTTGTTGCTTGTGGATCAGCTGAATCCATTCGGAAACCATAAGTTACTGCCAAGAGGTATCTTAAGAGAACCCGTTCGTCATCTTTGTCGAGCTTCCTATGTGTTAATTACCAAATCTGAAATCGAGCCACAACTTGAGCTATTGGAAACCATCCGCAAGTATAACAAAAACGCGGAAATTATTCGTTGTGCTCATAAGCCTAAAGTTTTCAGAGAGATCAATGGAACTGAAGAAAAAAAATTAAGCTTTTTATTTGAACTTCAAGCGGGTGTCTTTTGCGGCATCGCTTCTCCTCGTGGATTTGAGCAACTCATTCATAGAATGTCTGGAGAATTACGATACAAAAAACGTTTCCTGGACCATCATCGTTACGAGAAAGATGAGCTGGAAAGGCTTTTTCAGCAGGCCAAAAACTCGGGTGTGGAGGTCATGATCACAACAGAAAAGGATGCTGTGCGAATACCTGATGATTTCAAACCAGTAATCCCTCTCTATTACCTACGAATGGAAATAGAGATCGTGGAGGGATACGATGATTTTGAGGAAGCTGTAAGCTCGATTTGTGAATTAAGACCAAGTAATCAAAAACATGCCAACCAAGATTTAGTGATGCCCAAAAGCTAGGACTGAATCAACGAGTGCTTCCATACATTCTATCTTTGCGTTGGGTCGTATGCCATGACCCAGGTTCATAATGTGGGCAGGGTCGTTCCTCATTGAATCCAAGATTTTGTTGGTTTCAATAGCAACTTGGCCAGCATTAGTTTCCATTAATTCCGGATCCAAATTACCCTGAAGCACGAGGGGAGAGGGTAATCGCTTACGTACCTCTGGCAAATCAGTGTTGTGATGAACTCCCAGGGCTCTGGTTCCTGTTTTTTTGATTTCGCATAATCGATCTGCTGATGCATTGGCGTAAACAATGATGGCAAGCTCGCTGGGAATGTTTTCAATCACCTTTTGAATCCAATGCAGGGAATAGTCCCAGAGATGATCAGATGGGCAGAGGTTGTGCCAACTATCAAAAATTTGCAGGGCGTCTACCCCACAGCTTGCCTGCATCTTTAAATATTCGATCAGGGCATCCGCAATTTTTCCCAATAGCTTATGAAAGGAAGCAGGATGTTCTTTTGCCCAAGCCAAAGCTTTGGGGAACCCATCCGCAGATCCACCTTCAATCATGTAACAGGCGAGGGTCCATGGAGACCCGCAAAAGCCTAGTAAAGCCTGGTTTCCCCCCAATTCTTTTCTAAGGAGTTTCAGTGTGCTGGATACATAAGAAAGCTTTTCCTGAATGGCTTCAGTCGACAGCTGGTCGATGTCTTTCTCGGAACTGATTTTAGAAGTCATTTCAATCCCACCTCCATTTCTGAAGTCATAGCCTTGGCCCATAGCTTCTGGAATTACCAGGATGTCGCTGAAAACGATCGCCGCATCCAACTTGAATCTTCGCAGTGGTTGAAGGGTTACTTCAGTGGCAAGTTCTGGGTTTTTAACCATCTCAAGAAAAGAATATTTTTCTTTCAATGCCCGATATTCAGGCAAATAGCGGCCCGCTTGTCTCATAACCCAGAGAGGAGGGCGTCCGCTTTGGTTTACACCATTTAGGGTATCAATAAATAAAGACCGTCCACTCACCCTTGTTCAGCCAGCCATTCTCTGGGTCGTAAATAAGATTGATAAAGATTCTCTTCAGGGGAGTCAGCTTCAGGGGACCAACCATATGTCCAGGACACCTCAGGTGGCATGGACATTAGAATAGACTCGGTTCTTCCCTTGGACTGAAGCCCAAAAAGAGTACCACGATCATACACGAGATTAAATTCAGCGTACCTTCCTCTACGGTATTTTTGAAAATTCCTTTGTTTTTGTCCAAAAGCAGTGGTCTTTCGTTTTTCGAATATTTCGAAGTAAGTATCCGAAAAGCAGTTCCCCACCGATAGGACAAAATCTAGTGTCTGTTCAAAAGTTTCAAGTTTTAGGTCATCAAAAAAGATACCACCTACTCCTCGGGTTTCCTTTCTGTGAGGAAGATAAAAGTACTCATCACACCATTTTTTGAATTTTGGATAGAGATCAGTGCCAAAAGGATCACAGACTGATTTTGCTGCCTTGTGCCAAAGGAGCACATCCTCATGAAAAGGGTAATAGGGTGTTAAATCAAATCCTCCCCCAAACCACCACTCTGTTGGATTTCCCTCTGGACCTGCTTCAAAATAGCGAATGTTGGCATGGCTGGTAGGCACATATGGGTTGTAAGGGTGGAAAACGACAGAAACCCCCATGGCCCGAAAGGGTAGCCCACTTAATTCCGGGCGGTTCTGAGTCGCAGACGGTGGAAGCTCCTTACCATGTACATCAGAGAAGTTAATCCCACCTTTTTCCATCGAATCTCCTTTTTCGAAAGCTCGTGTAATACCACCACCACCTTCTTCTCGGTCCCATGCCTCCTCAGTTTCTTTACAAAGCGGATCAAGTTCCAAAAGCTTACCGCAAATTCTTTCCTGCAAGGTAAGGAACCCATTTCGGGTGCTTTCTGAATCAAGATCTTTAGACATAGACAACTACTCCCGTGGGGATATGTGGTTGGCTTGGGGGAGGGTCAGATGAAAAGAGGGGATCAATCCTCGTCTTCCTCGACCTCTCGGTTGAAAGATTCCTTGGCTTCTTCGAGGTTTTCGCAGATAGCCCATTCTTCGCATCCATCCAAATTATTCCACATCTCGGCATCCTCTCCGGTTGCAATAATGGCTCCTCTCATTGGAAGTTTCATATCCTCGATTTTCTCGGCAAACTCACCGACTACCTCAATCGCTTCTTCCTCGGCTTCCTCGAGCGAGGAAACATCTATGATTAATTTTAAGATACCTTCGTTAATGGTGTTACGGATCCTTTGATCCATATTCTCTTTAATGTCATTAATAACGAATGGAGAAAGTTCCGTAGGTAATTCAAAGAGTAAATAATCGTCGATAAACTTGAAGTAGCGTGCAGAAGAATCAAGATTCATGACCTTGTACATCACCGCATCGGATTTATTTTGATCAAAAGGCTTGGTGATACAGTCGGCAAATCCAGCATCCAGAGCTTTCTTTTGAGCAGCCTGGTCTCCCATGACAATCATTCCAACTACTGGAGTATTTAGCACACGGTGATTGGTCTTGAGCTTTCTCCTTAGATCAATGGCTGAATCTCCGGGGAGGCCCATGCTAATTAGGATGGCCGAGTAGTGACTGTGTTCACAAGCGTCCAATGCACATTGTTCATCTTTTGCTCCTTCAACCTGCCAATCACTTTTGGCGAACATTTCGGTGAGTTGTTTGACAATGTTGGGTTTATCATCGACCACCAAAATTCGAATGGTGTTATCGGTGACATCCAAGACTTTCGTCCCATCAGCCTTTTTAAAGATATTAAAATCAGAGTCACCGCGAGGAGCAATTTTGTTCATCCGATATAGGCGACGTCCAAGGGTACGAATGAGCTTTAGGGCAACTTTGGGATTTTTAGTGACAATGTCGGCGATGCTTTCTTCCACATGGCGAACCTTGGATGGAGTCTTGGCTCGAATAGCTGCATCCCTTTTCATTCCAAGGATTTCACTAAGTTCACCAAAGATTGCTCCTTTCATATTGATCTCGCTGAGTACGCGATTATCACGAATGACTTCGAGGGTGCCGCTTTCCAAAATACAAAATCCGGTTCCGAGCTCGCCTTCTGGCAGCACAACTTCGCCCTCCTGATATTCTTGAAGTTTGATCATAGGTAATACTTATCTTTGGGAAAACTCATTTTGAATCAATTCTAATATAGGGTTATTGATCGTTATATTCCACCTTCTTATTTACTAAAGTGAATCGACAGATTTGGAATATTTTTTAAGAAGTATTGCATGGGAAATATAGCACAAGACTTTGACTTTCTGGTTTTGGGTGGTGGGAGTGCGGGGTACGCAGCAGCCAGAACGGTTCATGAATTTGGAAAGTCCGTTGCCGTGGTCGATGGTGGGAGTGAGTTAAGTGGCTTATGTATCCTGCGGGGTTGTATGCCTTCGAAAACCCTAATTTATTCGGCAGAGATCCTTCACTTGGCTCAAAAAGGAGAAGTTTTTGGTTTTGATGGGGATAAACCAGTGGCAAATCTCGCAGAGATGCAGAAGAGAAAAAGAGCGGTGATTCAGGAGTTTTCAGATTACCGAAAGGAGCAATTGGAAGATGGCCGCTTTTCTTTGTATCGTGAGTATGGATCCTTTCTCGACGCCAATACCATACAGCTAGCTGGTGGACTGGTTTTAAAAGCAGAGAAAATACTTATCTCCACTGGTTCGGAGATTTATACACCTGACCTACCTGGTCTGAGGAATTGTCCTTTCAAAACAAGTGACGATGTTCTGAACTTGGATTATCTTCCCGAAGAATGCATTGTTCTTGGGGGTGGGGTGGTTGCCTGCGAATTGGCTCAGTTTCTCTCTAGGGTGGGATGCCGGGTGATTCAACTTCAGCGAAGTAACCACATCCTGAAAGGCTTTTCTCCTGAGGCATCTACAGTTGTGGAACAGGCTTTCCGTGCAGAGAAGATAGATTTATATACAGGTGTTTCTCTTCAATCATTCGAGCAAATTGGAGAAAACCAAATTCAGGTAAATTTCGAGCATGGGGGTAAATCTCACCAATTGGAAACGAGCTTTCTTTTTAATGCTCTCGGTAGGAGACCTGCCACTTCAAATCTTGGTCTGGAAAGGGTCGGGCTCGATTGCCTGAAAAGCGGTCATGTCAAAACCAATTCTTTCCAACAGACTCAAATTCCCAATATTTATGCAGCCGGGGACTGTGCAGGACCTCATGAGATTGTTCATATTGCGATCAAACAGGGAGAGACTGCAGCCAGGCATGCATGTGGGGAATCCGTTCCTCCGTTGAATTACGATTCTTTGCTCACGGTCGTCTTTACAGACCCTCAGCTTGCTAAGGTAGGGTTGGGCCCCCAAGAAATCAGGGATCGAGGGATGGAACCAGTTTCTGCATCCTATCCTTTTGATGATCATGGTAAGTCCATTCTTATGGAAGCAAAGTACGGATATGTCTCGGTTCATGCCGACCGAAAAACGGGTCGGATTCTCGGTGCCGAATGTGTGTCCAAGGATGCTGGTGAACTTATACATTCCTTATCAGTCGCAGTTGCCCTTAAGGCAACCCCGGCAGATCTGCTCAAAGCAGATTGGTATCACCCAACTCTTTCTGAAATTTGGACCTACCCTTTGGAAGACTTAGCCGAGGAACTCGCTACTAGCTAAATCGGTAGCTGCTAATCCCGAAGGAAGGGTTGTACAGCAAAATTCAGCCAAAATCAGTTCGGGTACGGATGCTCGGTTAGAAGTTCAGCAGGACTGTAAAAACCCTGTTTACCTTTGATTTCGCCTCTCACTTTATTGACCTGCCAAGGTAAAATAGGGTCTGATTTGTTCCCAAATGAATTTCGAATAAAGGTGAGCACAGCTGCAGCATCGTAGTCATCAAGAAGAGACTCGAAAGGAGTCATTGGTACGAGGCCTGGGTATTCACGACCTTTGACTTCGATGGGACCCATCAGTCCCTTTAGGGTAAGCTTGATCAGCCGATCCTGGTCGCCATTTACCCACTTTGTATCTGCAAGGGGAGGAAATCCAGCATCGGGCAGCCCCATGCCGTTTTCCTGATGACAGGTTCCACAATAGCCTTCCTTTTCGTAAATTTCAGCCCCCTTCAAGAACAGGCGACCTTCAGAAAGCGAAAGGTGTTCTGGGACCACAATTTTATGTTTGTCCTCTTCGTAAGCCTGCTGGTTTTTAAGGAGATAACTCTCGGCAAAATCCAGGCTGGATTGGTAGGTTGCTCCCACACCCTTTTCTTTGGCTTTATCAATCACTTCAAGTCCGTCGGTCTGGGGAAGATATGTAGCTGTGGTCAGGGCAGACAAGCGTACCCGGCCATGGGTATCTCCCGCAGCAGTGAGAAGTAATTTATTTTCATCCTCAAAATTGGAAAGATTGTTTCGCAAAACCTGAACCGCAGCGGAACGTACTCGATGGTCTTTTGATTCTAAAAGTTGAAGAAGCAGTTTTTTATGAATTCGATCTGCACCCCAAGTGACCCAGAGAGCTTCAAGTTTTAAACGATCATCCTCTTGTGAGTCGGCCCATTTTATGGCTGCTGCTGCAACCTGATTTGGGTTTCGTCCACGCAATTCACGACGAGTTCGATAGCGGGTGCGGAGTTCTGGAAGCTTAAGGTTTTCCAATAATTCAGGAATGGAAGCGTTGGCAATCTTGGCAGGTTGAACCAAGGGTCTCGAAGGGTAGGTGATTCGGTAAATTCGACCATGGGCATGATCTCGGTTGGGATCCCGGGCATTGTGTTGCATGTGTCCGATTAGAGCATTCTGCCAGTCCACAACATAGAGAGAGCCATCCGGAGCAAACTCCAAATCAACGGGCCGGAAATTCGTATCGGTTGAAAAGAGTAGGTCTTGCCTGTATTTCGTTTCAAACCCTGGATCCGAATCAATCAGCTGGTGTTGTTTTATGCCTAGAAAACCAATGTTATTATTAATCAGAATGTCTCCTTGAACTTCATCAGGAAAGTGCCTGCTGGATACAATCTCCAATCCCGATGTCGGTCTTACTTTGTTGGATGAAAGTAAATCTGTGGAATTCAATGCAGCTCCGTATCGGGCATTGACCTCACCCGGCAGCATCCAACCAAGGGCAGGGCCGGATGTGTGCAGGAAAAATTCCTGTCCGTAGGCATCCACGCAAATGCCCCATGGGTTGGGGATTTTCAACTGAGCGTGTCTAACGAGGCTTTTATTTTGTGGAGAGTAGCGGAAAAACCCGCCATTGGTGCCACGTATAGGTCCGAAAACCGTTTCTACATTTGTATGCAGGAAAATACCTTCTCCCATGAGTAGG
>Ga0255760_10001121_pt1 | contig 26341 bp, 17 predicted proteins | sample 071ome_25_FD_179960 | JGI IMG/M metagenome (GOLD analysis project Ga0255760, IMG submission 179960) | Coastal salt marsh microbial communities from the Groves Creek Marsh, Skidaway Island, Georgia - 071410BT metaG (version 2) | ecosystem: Environmental > Aquatic > Marine > Intertidal zone >...
CGCGAGCGAACCCATCGACGCGAACGCGCACGAAAGAGCGATAATCAGCGTCAACCATCTCGTCAACGCCCACGACGACGACGACGACGGGTTTCGTCGCGACGGTCGTGACGACGGAGACGACACCGGCGCCGGTCGTCGCGCGCTCCCTGAACCCGTCGGCATCGCGAGCGACGTCGAGTGTCGACGCGCGTCGAATGAATGAATGAATCCAAATGAATGAATGAAATGAATCCAAATGATGGTGATAAAAACAGAAAATCAAAACTCGGACATCCGGTACGTATATAACAAAGTCTATCAAATTCCAAAGCGGCGGCGGCGGCGACATTCGACGTTCGACGCCCGACACTGACTCGCGCGTCGCTTCGACGCCGGCGAACGGACGAACGGACGCACGGACGCGGGCGTGAGAACCACCGAATGTCGCTGTTCGCGCCGTTCCGGGCGCTGGGACTCGTCGCGTCCCCGCGAGGGGTCCCGATCGTCGTCAAGCGTCGAGGCGCGGAGAGCTGGGTCACGGTCGCGTGCGGGGACTCGTTCGCGGTGTACGACTGTCGGAAGCTCACGCTGACGTTTTACGGACCGCGGTTCGGCGATGTCGACGTGGGGTGTTTGGCGACGAGGAAGGACTGGACGTTTTGTGGGGTGGGGCGGGACGTGGAGGTGGTGCACAGGATGCGGCGGTGCGCGACGCTGCGAGGAGGACACGCGTCGGCGGTTAGGAAAGCGTTCGTCTTTGGGCATCACTTGACGACGATGGATGCGGACGGGGAGGTGAAGCTGTGGGACGTGGATGACGATTCGATGCGGGCGAGGGATGACTTTTTCGTCGAGGGAGAAAAGAAGAAGAAGGAGGAGGAAGCGTCTTCGTCTTCGTCTTCGTCTTCGGACGAAGAAGACGAAGACGAGTTGGGACCTCGAGAGTGTGAACTTCCGACGGGATTCGCGGCGACGACGGTGTGTCACCCGGATGGATACATCGATAAGCTTTTGTATGGATCGAGTGATGGACGGTTGGCGTTGGTGAACGTGCGAGCGGGGAAGCTCGTGCACGAATTCGCGGGTTGGGGCTCGGGCGTCGCGGTTTTGGAAAACTCACCCGCCGAGGACGTCGTCGCAGTTGGTTTAGAGGATGGGCGCGTCTTGCTCGTCAACTTGCGAGACGATCAGGTTTTATTTACCCTCGAACCGGATGGAGACGTTCGGATCACGGCGCTCGCGTTCAGGACGGATGATCAGGATGACATTTTGTGTGTCGGCGATTCGTCTGGTCGCGTCACAGTTTGGGATTTGGAAAAGCGTTCGCTCCGCACGCTCATTCAAGACTGTCACGACGGCCCTGTCGTCGAGCTGTCGTTTTTGGACGGCCAGCCCGTCATGTTATCCAACGGCACGGACAACACGCTCAAGGCTTGGATTTTCGATCGCGACGACGGCGACGCGCGTCTCTTGCGTTTCCGCGCCGGTCACTCCAAGCCGCCAAAACACGTCAGTTTTTACGGCGCCGGTAAAAAACTCCTAGCCGCGGGCGACGATCGTTCGCTGCGTTGTTTCAACGCGTTTAGAGACCAGCAAAACATAGAGCTAAGTCAGAAGAAGGTGAGCAAGAGAGCCAAGAGGATTGGCGTCGCCGAAGAGGAATTGAAGCTGCCACCGGTGACGGCTATAGCGTGGGGCGAGCTTCGCGAGAACGATTGGGCCAACGTCGTCACCGCACACGAGGGATCGAACAAGGCGTACACTTGGAGGTTATCAAAGGGTGTCCTCGGTGAGCACATTCTTCAGGTTCCCAAAGATGACAGCAAGGCGGAGGTCAAGTCTGTCGCCGTGAGCGCGTGCGGCAATTTCGCCTTCGTCGGTTCCGCCAACGGAGCGGTGAATCGATTCAACTTGCAATCCGGCGCCCACCGCGGAGCGCTCGAACGCGTCGTCGACGTCGACGTCGCGCCGAGAAGCAAAAAGAAGAACGGTAACGAGGGGTACAACTTCCCGGGAGGTAAAAGATCCTTTTGGTCCTTGGCAAATCAAAACGCGTCTGGAAGCGCCGCCGCGGGCAAGCTCAACGTGAGCGCGCACGACGGCGAAGTGACGTGCGTCCAAACGCACTGCGCGAATAGATGCGTCGTAACCACCGGCGTCGACGGTGTTATTCGGGTGTGGAAATTTAACGAAATGAAGATTGACATCGAAATTGACGTCGGAAGTCCGATTGTATGCGGAAGCCTTCACGAAGATTCGCTCTTCGCCGTAGGGTGTGCGGACAAGCACGTCAGAGTGTACGACATTGAAACGGGCAAGCGCGTCCGCACGTTCGCCCCGAGAGTTGGGAGCGGTGAGGTGAAACGCGTGGAGATGAGTTCGGACGCTCGATGGACGCTCGTGCTCGATGACCAAGGGTCGATACGCGTGTACGACATTCCCGCGGCGCGCTTGGTGCAGGATTTGATTTTGGGCGCCGACAAGGTGGTGGACATGTCCTTCTCCCCGAAGCGAGAGATGCTCGTCACCGTGCACGAAAACCGCCTCGGGTTGTACTTGTGGTTGAACAAAACAATGTACAGCACCGACCCGGATGTTGCGTACGGGAGAAAGGTTTCCGTGTCGATGCCAAAGAAGCACGCGCAGACGAGCGAAGGCGGGGATCGAGGAGACACCGAAGCGCCACCAGACGACGAAGAGACGGTAATCGTGCACGACCGCGCGCCAGAAGAAAAGGCAGAAGAAGAGGAGCTCACTGTACAAGAGTTGGATAAGCTTTTCGACGAGATGGCGCGCGGGCCGAAACAGATTGAACCGGGGATGATTACTCTGGCGGGAATTCCGCAGGCGCAAATTGAGACGCTTCTCAACCTGGAAACAGTCAAGGAGAAGAACACGCCCAAGGAGAAGAACGAAAAGCCGGAGGCTGCGCCCTTCTTTTTACCAACCGCGGCGGCGAGCGACGACGTCAGGCGTTCGGTGTTCGACCCGTCCATGGAGGCTGAGAAGAATGCGAGCAACGCCGCTGAAGACGCGGGTAGCGAGCCGAAGAGTCGCATTTTGCGTCCCGGCGCCGAACTCGCGGGATCCTCGGCGACGCAGCTCATCTCGCTCATCAAAAAGGGCGAGCGTCGGAACGACTACTCGCAAGCACTCGAGTTTCTTAAAGACTCCTCCCCGACAGTCGTCGACGCTGAGCTTCGCTCCATCGGACCGTGGGATCACAAGTACATGACGCGCGAGGACGTCGACAATTTGAAGCACGCCATTAAATTTTTCACCGTCACCATTGGCGCGGGTCTCTACTACGAAATGTTGAACGCACAGCTTAGCGTGTTTTTAAACGCGCACAGCTTGGCCATCATGGAGAGCCCCGAGCTCGTGAAGGATTGCCACGCGCTTCGCATGGCGGTGCACAAGACGTGGAACAGACTCGACGACCTCTTCAACGAAGTGCGATGCTCACTCGCCTTTTACGGAGGCGCCACCGGCGTGTAAAAAACCCATCGATGAGAAGAACAATTCATCATCGAAACAACTTTTTAGCATTTTCCTTAGCAGCCGATGGCGTATCGTGTCACACCAAAAACCAAACGAACAAACTACCAACACTCTCCTCACAGTCCAGCGCGCAATCCAGCAAACGAATCATCATGTCCTTTGTCCCCGTTCCCGGTTACGCCACGACGATGCGATGCGTCCGCCAAGGAACCGGTGCCGTCGTCGCCAAGGGCGATAGCGTCACCGTCCACGCCAAGGGGGTCGTCCGCGAGACGGACAAGACGTTTTGGTCCACCAAAGACCCGGGTCAAAAGCCATTCACGTACACCGCCGGCGTCGGCGGCGTCATCACCGGTACGCGAGACGACGACGCGCGTAACGTTTAAAACCGCATCGCACACGATTCAGTTTCACCACGCGGCGACGAGAGAGAAGACTGACGCCGCTATCGTCGTTGTTGTTATTGTTAAACCCGCGCAGGTTGGGACCAAGGCTGCTTGGGCGCGAGAGTCGGCGAAGTGCGAGAACTGTGCATCCCAGCCCACGAAGGGTACGGCGCCGGTGGATTCCCGGCGTGGGGGATCCCGCCCGGAGGCACCTTGCTTTTTGAGATTGAGGTGCTTTCCATCGCCGGTAAGTAAGTATTGACGCGTTCGTTTGGTTGTATTAGAAAAAGATGAAACATTACAAATCACACCATCGTCACAACGCGACGCGACGCGACGCGCGTCGTCGGCGTCGTCCGCGCGTCGTCGGCGGCGTCGTTAATTAATACCACCGCGCGCACGGACGATGCCGCGGTTACGCCGGGACGCGTTCCCGACGTTTCCATACGATAAACCGTACGCCATTCAAGTAGATTTGATGCGTCGAGTGTACGACGCGTGCGAACGCTCCAAGACGCTCGGGGTGTTTGAATCCCCGACGGGGACGGGGAAAACGTTGAGTGTGCTCATAGGGGCGCTGTCGTGGGTGGATGATCGTCGTCGGGCGAGGTTGAACGGGGATAAGTTGGATGATTACCAATCAGATGATGATGATGACGTCAAAGTCGACGCTGACACCGCCGACGCGCGTTTGGATGGAAAAGAAAACAAAGCCACCGGTACGGTTGCTGAAGACGACGAACCGGATTGGTTGAAGGAATACGACACAAAAAGACGTAAATCCAACGCGGATGAGACGGAACGGCGCCGGGCGCGGATACGCGAGGATATGCGACACAGGGCGAAAACGGCGGAGACGCGCGCTCGATTGAAACGCGACGCCGAAGCGCGATTGAGAGACAAGATACAATCAAAGGCGACGACGACGACGACGGCGCTGGATCCACACGCAGAGGAGGAACGGGAATTTTTAGCGGATGATTACGATTCCGGGGCGGAACACGCGGTGGAGGATTTGAAGCTCTTGTTAAAAGATGATGAGGATAGCGATTCAGACGGTTTCGGAGCGTCGGCTTTGGAGGACGAGGACGAAGCGTTGCGTCCGGCGCAACAAATTATTTTGTGTTCGCGGACGCACTCGCAGTTGACGCAGGTGATTGGTGAATTGCGTGGTACAGTGTTTGGCGGGAAGAAAACGACAGGGGACGAGGAACAGGTGGCCGTCGCGGCGGTGGCGGGTCGAGCGCAGCTTTGCGTCAACCCGGCGGTGCGAAATTTAGGATCGGCGGCGCGCATCAACGAACGATGTTTAGACTTGAGTAAAAATAAAACGGGTGCGCGCGGGAAACCGAAAGGATGTCCGTACTTGTCAAAGCGAAGACGAGCGTTGCTCGAGCTCAAAGAGGCGGCGTTGGCGAAACCGATGGATATCGAAGATTTAGCGAAAATGGGTGAGACGCGGAGGACGTGTCCGTATTACGCCGCTCGATCGGCGCTTCCGGAAGCGGATTTAGTATTGATGCCGTACGCGTCTCTCTTACACGCCGACACGCGGGAGAGTTTAGGGGTGAAACTCGAAAACGCAGTCGTCGTTTTCGACGAAGCGCATAACCTCGTCGACGCCGTGCACAACGCGTACGGAGCGGCGGTGACGTTGAATCAGCTCGAGGACGTCGACGACATGCTCACGACGTACGTCAATCGTTTCAAAACGCGTTTGAGCGCGAGTAACCTGAGACATTTGCGCACGCTGACAAACATTACGCGCGCGTTTACCAAGGCGCTCGTCAAGGAGACGGAGGATACGACGAAACCGGAAAAGAGATTGTTGAGTTTGAATGACTTCCTCTTTGAGTGCGGACAAGACGTCGTCAACATGTTTAGCCTCAAGCGGTATCTCAAGGAGAGTAAAATTGCGCACAAGATTGCATCCTACGGCGAACGCGTGCGTTCTGGTCAGGCGTTGTCCATGAATCCGGAAGATTTCAAGGTGGAAAATATAGGAAACGCTAAAGTTGCCGTCGTTGGGTCGTCCGACGCGAGCTCTGGTGGAACGCGCGTCGGCGCCGTGCACGCGTTGGCGTCTCTCATCAACGCACTCGCCGGCGCGGATGCAGACGGTCGGATGATTTACGAACGTGGGGATGGTAAAGACACGCCGGCAACGCTCAAGTTTGTCCTACTCGACGCCGCGAGTCGGTTTAAGAGCGTCGTGGAGCAGGCGCGATCCGTCGTGCTTGTCGGCGGTACGTTGGCTCCGATTCCAGAGTTGGTGACGCAGCTCTTCCCGGATTTGATCAAGAATAGAAACGGAGACGCCGATGCGAAGAAACAGCAGCAGGAGCGAGAACGACGACATCAACTCAGAACGTTCACGTGTGGACACATAATTCCAAAGGATAACCTGTTACCGATGACTGTGTCCGCCGGACCGACGGGCGTGTCGCTCGATTTCACGCACGACGTCCGATCAAACGCGGCAGTCATGGATGAACTCGGACGCATCGTCATCAACGCGAATCGCGTCGCACCAGGCGGTGCGTGTGTCTTCTTCCCATCTTTCAAGTACGCCGACGCCGTGTGCGCGAGATGGGAACAAACAGGCGCTCTGACGACGATGCGAAGCGTCAAGGATGTCTACCGAGAACCACGTGACGCTTCGGCACTCGAACAATGCCTGCGAGACTATGCCGAATCGGTGCGAAGAGCCAAGGAATCCGGGACGAACCGCGGAGGTGGTATCCTCCTCTGCGTCGTGGGTGGTAAGCTCAGCGAAGGTATCAACTTTAAAGACGAACTCGGACGTCTCGTCATCATGGTGGGCTTGCCGTATGCCAACGTCGCCGACGCCGAACTCAAAGCCCGCATGGACCACCTCGACACGGGTATCGGCAACCAAGGCCGCGGCCGCGCCTACTACGAAGCTCTCTGTATGCGCGGCGTCAATCAAAGCATCGGTCGCGCCATTCGTCACGTCGGAGACTACGCGTGCATTCTCCTCTGCGACAAGCGCTGGGGCGTCTACGGATCTGGCGGCTCGAGCGACGCCAACAAAACCAAAGCCGCCAACGCGTTACCGGACTGGATCCGCGCCCGGTTACGCGTCCCGGAAAAATACGGCCACGTTCAACTCGCCCTCGGGCAGTTTTTCCGCGCCCGCGCCGAGGCGTCCGCGCGTCGATGACGCTACTTCATAGAGTGGAGCGGCGCCCGGTTGCATCGAAACCCAACATATTCATACTGTTTGTACATATAATAACTTTTTAGTTCGTTGAAACCAAACTGATTAATTCAATTCAACCTCAAAACGACGCGCGCGGCCATCCATCTGTGCCGGTGTGCTCACCTCGCCGCGAGTAAAACGGAAAGACCCATCTCCATAGGCACTACCGAGGCATCATCGTTCGTCCGTCGTGTGTGTGAAGCGCGCGGTTAACGAAAATAAACTGAATTAAATTCAATTCTGAAAAGTTCATGACGCAGTCGATGACGGACGCGACGACGATAGCGACGCTGCGGGAGGAAAACGGACGACTCAGAGAGGAAATCAAACAACTCGTCGAGCGACAGGCGCGACGGGAGCTGGAATTCCGGGCAGAGTTGCGCGCGATGGCGTCGCAGTTCGCTTCGTTGGCGGCGTCTTCGGCGGTTACGAGCGCCGCGGCGACTACGGCGACGGCAAGGCAAATGACGGGTGAGGAACGCGCGGCGAGCATGCAAGCGGAAGCGGCGTTGGCGATGCGGGAGGCTTTGGATAGATTGAGCGCGGGGACGGAGGCGGAGACGAGTCGCGGGGTGAACGCAAAACCGAATCGACCGGCGACGGCGTGGGAGGTGCCAAACGCGTGGCCGCCGAGAGAGTCTTCGAGCGCGGCGACGCGCGAACGCGAACGCGCGATTAGAGAAGAGGAAGAAGAGGCAAAGATACGCGCAGCAAGAGCGGCTCGCGCGGCGAGAGCGGCGAATCGAGACGCGTTCGTCGGGGATTTAAGTTCGTTCTTTTTCAAGACGGCGAAGCACGACGCGCCGGTTTGGCGTAAACGCGAAGACGTCGTCGTCGATCACGTCCTCGAATCTGCTCGAGCGCACGACGACGAATACGACGACGAATACGACGACGAATACGACCACGTCGGTTCCCGCGCTTCCGACATTGAACGGATTCAATCCCCGGTGTTCGGTTCGTCGCCCAAAGCCGACGCGCTCGAACACGCGCTCGCCGATACCCTTCGCGCGCACGACGACGACGACGACGACCTCGTCTCCGCTCTCCTTCGCGGTGGTATCGAGGGTGAGCGCGCCGCCGATGTTTTAGCCCAGCGCCTCCGCGACGTCGGTTTCACCGCTTGATTTTCATCCGCTGCGTTGTAACGTGAAATCCAACTCCGACGCCAGCTTCGCCTTCACAGTTTGACGACATCGCATCCATTGAGAGCGTTTCTCCCCGCCGCGCGCACGGCATCGCGATACGCCAACCTCGATTGCGTCGACGCGCGTTCGTCATCGCATCAAGACGCGCGCTCGGGCGTCGAACGCGTCTCGACTGGATTCTATTTTCCAAATCCAATCCAGTCTGGATAGAGATCTGTCATCCACCCATCAGATCGCCGTTCCGATACCGTGAACGATGACGAACACGGACGCGAACGACGCGACCCGATCCGATGTCGTGACGTCTCGCGATCGCGCGCGGGCGGAGACGCTGGAGAGGGAACTTCGAGCGACGCAAGGGGCGGAGCGCGCGAGTCGGGCGAGAGAGGCGGCGTTGACGTGCGAACTGGAACGAGCGAAACACGAGACGTTGCGGGCGGAGCGGGAGCGGGACGCGCTTCGGGAGGCGTTGAGGCGGAGTGAGGATGCGTGTGAGGGCTTACGGCGGCGGATGATGGATGGATACCGGAGTGGTGGCGGTGTGTTGCCGTCGTCGTCGTCTTCGGCGTTGGTTTCGGCGAGCGGAGGCGTAGACGGGGCGCCGACGGGAGATGGAGTGACGTTGTGGAGAGAGAGGTGTCGTGCGGCGGAGGATCGAGCGCAACGCGCGACGGAAAAGCTGGCAGAGTTTGCGGAGAAGAGCGCGGGGGAGAGAGAGCGGGCGGTGTACGAGGCTGAGGAACGCGCGGCGAGGGACACCGAATCCAAATGGAGAGCAGAGATGGAAGAGTTGAGCAGGACGGTGCGATTGGACGCGCGCGCGCTCAGTTCTTCCAGGCAACGCGCGGTGGATCTCACGGCGGATTTGCACGAAGCGGTCAAGGCGCGGGATGAATGGAAGACGCGCGCCGAGGCGGCGCTCGAATCGTCGGAGAGCATGACGTCGACGCTCGCGCACATGCGTCACGCATTGGATGAAGCCAATCGAAGAGACGGTGGGGATACGAGCTCCGTCGTCGCCGCTGCGCAGGAGGAGAGTCAAAAACTCGCACGTCGTCTGCACCTGGCGCAAGAGCAGCTCAAAGCAGCGCAGAGCGTTTGCGACTCGCGGGAGGTAGAGCGTGAGAAGGTTTTGTTGGAACTCCAAAAGACGGTGGAACGCTTCAAGAGCGCCAACACCGAGCTCGCGGAGACTCGAGCCGAGAGAGAGCACGCGCTCGAGACGATTTCAATCGAACGCGCGGAGAAAGAGCGAGCGACGGGTGAGGTGCAGTATCTGCGCGATGAGATTGAGCGCTTACGCACAGAGAGCAGGAAGGAATCAATCACTCTGGATGCGCGACGCGAAGAGATTGATAAAATTGAAAAGGATCGCGCGCGAGAGCTTCAGGAAGCCAAGCGGGACGCGGCGAGACACGCCATGACGGCGCGTAATCTCGAGCGAAGAGTCGCCCAACTCGAACGCGAGAGCAATGGCACGAGCGAACACGCTCAAGAGTTGATGCGCATCCAGGAGCATTACGCGCGCGCACAAGCTGAAGTGCGCAAACTCTCTATGGAACGAGATTCCCTTCTCAGTCAGGTGAACGAGCTCGCCGAGCTCGTCGAGTCTGTTCGTACGCCGTCACCTTCGCTTCGACAAGCCTTGATTCATCGAGCACCGTTGAGCTCGATGAAACGACTCGCTCGCACCGACGAAGACGAAGACGATTTCCCGTACGCCGACGACGACGCCGAGATGGATGAAATTTTCAACGACGTCACCGAAAACGCATTGTTCAAGGAGACGGTTGAAGAATTTTTCGAGGAGGACGACGCTGAGGACGAACGTCTCGAGGCGGATCACGCGCACGCCTACGCTCTGGCGCAAAGCCTCCGTTCGCTCGAAGCGCGCGCGACATCCTTGCTCTCACGAGACCCCGCCGCGCGCCGGTGACCGCGTCGTCCGTCCCTGTGCGCACACATTCTGTATCAAGTAATAACACAACTAGCACGCATCATAGCGCATCCATCGCGTCGTGTGCCAAATTCATTCATCTGCTTGTTCGCTCTTTTCCAAAACTCAACCATCCTGGGTAGACCAAGCCACACTGCACGCCTCTCGACATGGGTAAAAAGAAATCCGGTGGAGGCGGCGGCGGCGCGAACGACGTCCCGGCGCACCTCACCCGCGGTCCCGTCAACGCGGACGGCGTTGAAATCGACGTCACGACGGAATCTTTCAAAACCATCTGTGCTCGACACGCTTCAGAGTTGGAAGAGATCAACGCGCACGTCGCGAGCTTTGGGAACGGGAAGAAGGACAAGGACCGAGCGCTTCGCGCGGTTGGTGTGGTGTCCGATCGTCACTACGCTGAGATGGAGGCTTGGAAGGAGGTGAACGAGAGCGAAGATGAAGAGAGTGAAGACGAAGAGGATGGCGACGAAGCTCGCCGAGCCGTCGAAGCCGTTGCGGATGAGTTGGAGACGAAAGCGGTCGTGCGAACGGAGGAAGAGGCGAACGGGGAACGACAAAACAAACCATCCAAAGCAATGTTGCGGAAACAAAAGCGCGCGGCGGAGGAGGCGGCGCGTGAGGCGCGGATAGAGGCTGAAAAAGCGGCGCTGGGCCCGAGCGAGGAAATGTTAGAGAGCGACGTTTTAAAGTCGCGTCTCGCGCCTCTCGGGTTAAAAGTCAAAGATATCAAGGCGGATGGACACTGTCTGTATCGTTCCATAGATGACCAGCTCGTCATGGTGACGGGTAGTGGTTTTGAGGGTGGTTTTGAGGGGTTGAGACGTGCATGCGCGGAGACGATGCTCGAAAACGAATGGGATTATCGTCCATTCGCCGACGGGTGTGCAGAAGATGCGCCCGAGGCGAACGCGAAATGGGAGCGATACGTCAGTGACGTGCGAGATACGGCGACGTGGGGAGGGCAACTCGAGCTCATGGCGCTCGCTAAGGCTTTGGGGCGACGGATTCAAGTGTTTAGCGCTTCGATGCCCGTCGTAAACATGGGCGAGGAACACGACATCTCTGGGGCGCTTAGGGTGGCGTATCATCGCCACGCCTTCGGGCTCGGCGAACACTACAATAGCGTAGAAAATTCTTAATATCAATGAGTGTAATGAATGCGAGAGACATATATTGCGAGAATGTACTGTGGTTTGTTTAATGCATGCCGGTTCCGTGCGCGATCAATCCAAGCAAACCGCCCACGAGCACGACCAACGGCGCCTGCACGAGCGTCCAAGACCCCGAAGGAAGCTTGACGATGTGCGCGCAAAAAGTGCAAATAACGCCGATGCACACACTTGCCTCTGGGAACGGGCTAAGGGAACGAACCTTGAAGGCGATGTTGAAGACGGCGGCTACGACGAGACCCACCGCCGAAGCGTTGAGGCCCGGGAGCGCGCGCTTGTACACGTCCCACTTTCTAAATTTTCCCCAAAACGGCAACACGGCAAAGATGAGCATGACACCCGGACCGAAAAGACCGAGCCAGCAGCACAAGACGCCGACGATGACGTTGATTCCGGCGCGTCGAGCCGCCACGGCGCCGATGTATGCCGACAGGTTGAAGAGCGGACCTGGCATGGCTTGCGCCATGGCCAATCCGGCGAAAAACTGCTCCTCCGTCAACCAAGAGTTGGCAGCCTCCGTCTTGATGTACTCGATGCACGCAGTCCCAGCGGTGTTCATCGTAGCGCACGTTGTTTCGTACTGAACGACGTCGTTGAGTAAGAGCGGAAGCACCACTTGTCCGCCGCCAAAAATGATGGATCCCGTTCTCCAAAACGCCTCAAACCAGTGCAATTCCTTGTTGCCATCGTAATCTGTCTTCGGCACGACGGATGAGAGCGTGATGAGCGCCACCAACCAGCTAACGATGAGCACCGCGCCCGCCCACGGCTTGAGACCGAGATGCGCGACCTCGTCCACCTCGTCTTCCGCAGCCTTGACCGCGGCGCCATCCTCCTTCTTCGCCTTGGCCTCCTTCATCTTCGCCTCGCAAACCGTCACGCACCCACCAAAAGCGATGAGCGTCGGGAACAACCACGCCGTTTGGTAGTAATACGCGACGACGGCGCTCAACGCGCACAACCGTTTCGTCGTCGGCGTCTTGGCTTGACTCCGAGTCAACCCATCCGCCGCGCTCACGATGAGCGCCACGCCCGCCGCGGACAACCCCGCGGTGAACCCACGCAGCGTCGGCGACGGATTCACGAGCACTTCCGCCGCCCCCGCGCCCCCGAGAGTCATCAAAACCAACCCGGGGTACTGAAACAGAGCCCCGCTCAACAACCCCCCCAACGCGCCCCGTTGCGTCGTTCCCATCGCGAACGACATTTGCGTCGACGTCGGTCCGGGCATGCACTGCCCGAGGGCGAGCAGCTCGCTAAAAACTCCTTGCGTCATCCACGGCCGTCTCGTCGCGCGCTCGCCGACAAAGGTTTTATTAAACAAACCGATGTGCGCCGCGGGTCCACCGAACGCGGTCCAACCCATGAGTCCGAACGCGCTCGCGATCTCCCCGTACGTCGCTCGGTCGTCGCGTCCGGTGGTCACCGCCGTCGGCGCCGTCTCTCCGCCGATCTCCGCGTCGCGGGCGTCGCTACCCGCCGTCGTCATCGTCGTCGTCGTCGTCCCAGGGCGGGCGCGAGCGGACGTCGTCCTCTGCGGTGTTGTTCGCTTTAGTGAACTTTTTCAAACTTTTTAATCCGTTCACACTGTTTACTCATATGGTATAAGTTGTAACGCTTTTACGAAAAAGAAACGCACGCGCGCGACTCGGTCCGAGTCGTTCGACACACGCCGACGGACGACGGAAGCGCGACGACGACGAGGGAGATGACGGCGGAAGAGACGATGACGCGAGAAAACGAGGACGATCTCTACGCCGCGCTCGGTGTGGGGAGAGACGCGACGAAGACGGAGGTGGGTTTGGTTTTGTTCTCGTTGGCTTTGACAGAGATGAAGCGTTTCGATTGCTCGGCTGCGTTTGAGTTTTGACGACTGACGGAAGAGCGACTGACGGACGCGCGCGCGCAGGTGCGACGGGCGTATCGTAATTTAATCACTCGCGCGCACCCGGATAAAGGCGGGGACGCGACGACGTTCGCGAGGATTCAGCGGGCGTACGACGTGTTGAGCGACGACGCCAAGAGGAAGAGCTACGACGAGACGGGTACGTTTGAAAAGACAGCCGAGGAGGAGTTATTGGATGAATTCGGCGGCGGAGTGTTCCGGGACAAGCTGAAAGAGGAAGAAGCGAGAAAAGAATCGCTCGCGGAAGCGCTGGTGAAGACTGAAAAGGAAAAGGGTTCGCACACTGCGGGTTTCGAAGCGTGGATGCGAGCCCGAGGACCCGACGGCGTCAAGACGCTCGACGTGGACGACATGATTGATCGCTTCGGCGTCGTCAAGGGATCGTACGATGAGGTGGCTTTGCCGAAAATTCGTGGGTATCAAGTCGATGTCGTGTCGAAAAAAGAGGGTCGACCGAGCTTTGATCTCGTTTCTGTGCCGATTCCAGCCGCGCTTGAGTGGGGCGAGGTGCTCGTAAACATTCGCGTCGCTCCGGTGAATCCGGCGGATTTCGACGCGTCTGATGTCGAGCAAAAGGTTCCTTACGTCGCTGGATCTGATTGCGTCGCAACCGTCGTCAAGGTGGGTGCGGGAGTCAAGTCTCTTAACGAAGGTGATTGGGTCATTCCGTCCAAGGACAAGTGCGGCTCGTGGCGTTCGCTCGCCGTGTGGAAGGAGAAGGATCTCATCAAGCTTCCTGCGGATATGTTACCCATCGAGTACGCGGCGATGATTCGCGAGCTGTGCGTCGCGTATCGACTTCTTGAAGACTTTGGTAGTCTCAAGCCCGGAGATGCCGTCATCTTGAATGCAGCGACGTCGACGATTGGGCAGTGCGTCGTGCAACTGTGTTCGATGCTCAAGCTGCGCGCCATGTGCGTCATCCGCGCACGCAAGGATTTCGACAAGACGGCCGCTTGGCTCAAATCTCTCGGTGCCGCCGAGATTTTCAAGGATGAAGGTTCGATATCTCTCGCGTTACAAGATCGAAGCCTCTTTGCCAAGCCGAGACTCGCACTCGACGCCGTCGGCGGCGCGTCCGCGGTTCGGCTCGCGGAAGCGTTGCAAGCCGGATGTCCACTCATCGTCTACGGGAACGCCTCCGGGCGAGCCGCCACCTTCCCTTGGACGGCTTGGACAAAGTCTGCGCTCATCGTTCGCGGCTTCTCCCTTCGAAAGTGGATGTCTGACAACAAGAAAAAGGTGCCCAAGATGATGGACACGCTCGGCAAACTCGTGCGCGCCGATAAGCTCGCCGTCTCGTACACGGATTACGAGCTCGCGACCGAATTCGACGAGGCGCTGGAACACGCGCGCGAGGACGACAGGTGCACGAAAATCCTTCTTCGCGTCAACGATATCGGCACGACGTACGACAGCGCCGTGAAGGAAGGCGCGGCGGCGGCTTAATGGACCAAAAGCGCCTCGATAAATTTGTTTGGCACAATTCAACGGTTCGCGCGCATCACCGTTAATCGATCGACGATAGATGGGGAAGACAAGACGACAAAATATTTAAATAATTAACGCAACGACGTGCGCGAAACTGTGATTATATTTCATTCGTTTCCCTAAACTCTCGCGAACTCGAGCGTAGCGCGAACAAAATGAAAACCCAACTTCAACTCCCGAAAGCCGAGCGCAACCGAGGCGCGACGCTTAGTAGAGTTCTTCTTCCATGTGGGTCTTGACGGTGCAGTCAGAGGTCGGGTAGGCGACGCAGGTGAGCACGAAGCCGTTGCCCATTTGGTCGTCGTCAAGGAAGGATTGGTCGGATTGGTCGATGGAACCAGCCTGCGCGTCGTCGTAAAAGTGACAAAACCAGTCAGTCAATGCAATTCAAAACTCGAGTCACGACTCGTCAATTCGACCGAGGGTGCAATCCGATCGAGGATCACCACACACGCGGTGTCATCCAGTCGAGTGTCCTCGCCTCGAACGAACCGAACGTTCGAGCGAGTCATCATCAACCATCCACCCGCGTCGACGATCGACCCGACGCCGCGCGCGGATCTTCGAACGCCCGACGGCGAATCGAATCGAACGAAAACTTTCGCGTCGATTCAACCATCCTTCGCGCGGCTTGAGCGCGTCGCGTCGTCGCGGAACGGACGAAAAGGCTCGATCGGACGCCCGAGGATAATCGCGATGATCGGTGACGTCAACGTACCGTGACCTTGCCCGCGCAGGAGGAGCAGGCGCCGGCGCGGCAGGAGTACGGCAAGTCGATGCCGGCTTCCTACGAATCGGCGGAAAAAAATAAACGTTTCGTTCGTCAGTCGTCGGTTCTCGTCGACGCGGCGCGTCGGAACCCCCCCGCCGCGCGGGTTCCCGCAAGACGCGGATCGCAGGGGTTTCCCTCGTCGCTTCCCGCTTCCCGATGCCCGATGCCCGTCGTCGGCGTCGTCCACGCGCGGCGCTGAACGCATCCAGCGCCGCCGCCGCCGACGCCGACGGGGTAAAACAATCCACGCGCGCGTTCGATCCAACGTACCTCGGCGGCGTCGAGGATGTAGGTGTCGTCGGCGCACTCGATCTCTTGGGTACCCTCCGGGGTTTCGAGGGTGACCTTGTACGCCATGACGGTCATGCCGCGCGGCTTGACGGCCTTGCCCGCGTTCTTGCGGAGCGCGACAGCCTTGACGGAGACGGCAGCCTTGGAAGAGAGGGAGAAGGAGAGCGCAGACATTGTTTTTTTACTTGGTGTTTTTGCGTGCAAAAAAGTGTCGCGGGCGAGCGGGTCGGCGCGGACGACGACGACGCCGACGGACGATCGATCGATCGATCGATCCATCGATCCATCGGTCGACGCGGTTCGGTTCGGTTCGGTCAAGTTGACGATTCACGACCCATCGAGTGTAGACACACTGTTTTTGTACCAATAATGACACTTCATAGCATTATCAACATCTAAAGTACACGTATACTTATCCTATTCCATGTACTATCACACCATGTGTTACCCTCTTTTTATCGCGTCACACGTCGATGACGTGGACTCGCGGGCGCCAAAAGTGCGCGCGCTCGATGACGATGACGATGACGATGACACTGACGACGACGACGTTGACGCACGCGACGACGAACGCTCGACGACGACGGTACGCGTCCACCACCCCGGCGGTCGGTGGCGCCGCCGCGCGCGTCGTCGGGAATCGCGGTGCGTCGCTCGGGAGTCGCGGTGGCGCGCGAACGCGCGCGAGCGGCGCCGGTGAGGAGGAAGAGACCGACGCGACGTCGACGACGACGTCGTCGTCGTCGTCGAACGGTGAGGTGCGACTGGACCCGTTCGGGTTCGGGGCGAGGCGGCAGGATGAACCGGATAAGATCATGCCCGGTTTCGACACGGCGGAGGGCGGGAAGGTGGGGCCGGTGGGGACGGCGGCGATTTCTCTGTTGCTCGTCGCGCTCTTCGGAGGATCCTTCTTCTTCACGTCGGTGCCGAGAGAGTCGGTGATGGAGATGGCGGCGAGGGATTTGGCGAATGATCCGGACGCGCCGACGCAGACGTTTGCGAGGAGGTGAGGTGAGGTGAGGTGAGGTGAGGCGTAGCGCGCGTCCGCGTCGCCCCGTCGGGCGGTTTTAATTGTATCTATCTCCTTCGATCAATCGACGTCTTTGAAAGTCTAGTTAAAAATGAGTAATCATTACATCGCGGTCGCACTGGCTGCCGCTGCCGCTTCTAATTTTTTGAGCACTGCTTCGGAGCCGAAAAAGTCTGCCAACGCCTCGGACGTGGGCGCGCCGCGAGCTCGGCGAAGCAGGGCGATGGCTCGCGCGCTCGCGTCGGCGATGAAGTCTTCCGACGAGCCCACCGCGGCGAGCGCGCGCGCGGCGAGACGTTCGCGCGAAGGTGCGAGGGCATTCATTCTGAGCGACGCGTCCACGTCTTTCGATGGGCCAACCTCCGCGCGAGCCTCGGGTTCGATGACGAGGCACTTGGACGCGTGACGCAAAAAGCGTTCGCGACGAGCGTCGTCGCCGTCGAGCGAGCGCAACAACGCGTCGCCCGAGGCAAACTCGAGACGGGTGAGAAAGCCTCCGTTCGTGTCGTTTTCGCGCCGAGCCAAGTCATAAATTTGCGTCATGACGTCAAAGATGTTGTCCCTGGCTTTCGACGGAACCGCGTCTAGTTTGCACAAGTCGTCGCATGCGGCGACGCACGCGAGCGAGCGGCTGACGACTTGTCCAGCGTTTGGTAAATCGAGCATGACTGTGTCCAGCACCACGCCCGCGCGAAGCAACTCACAGACGGCGTCCCACGCGCTCGATTGATCGTCGCCGCCGCGCTCTCGCGCGATGACAATGCCCACGGCGGACTTGAGCGCGTCAATCGCCGCCGGAATGACGCGCGCGTCGTTGGAACGGATGACGCTGGAAATGAAGGACCAAATGGTTGGTAAAAGCGCGTCGTACGCCGCCTTTCGCCTTCCAACTATGGAGATCAATCTCGGTATGATGCGTTCGGATGCGCGAACTGCGCTCGATTTGCTTCCAATCTGCATCTCGACCGCGTGTTCGCGGAGGTGATCCCACGTCTGCGCGTCGAAACGCTCGACGTCGTCGGCGTCCAAGACGCCCAGAAGGATATCCAACGCTCGATCGTCCGAACGCGCGAGCTCACCGAGCGCCGCGCAAGACGACTTCCAAATTTCTCGCGTCCACTCGTTCGCGCCTGCGGTCGACTGCGAAAGACGCGTCCGACACGCCGCGAGCACGGCGTCGACGGCGTCGAGCGGCGCGTTTACATCCGCGCCGCCGGCGCGTCGAGCCAACGCAACCAAAAGATTCGCCGCGCGAGGAACGCAATCGAACGGTATCACGATGTGGTCTTCGTCATCGGCGTCGAGCGGCTTGCCGTTTTCCAACGCAAACAGCAACGCCGTCCTCAGCGCTTCGGCTGAGGCATCCACATCAAAGGACGTCCCGCCCGCGCACGCCTCCTCCATCGTCTCCAGAGACGGCTCCCATCCAGCGCCGAGCGATCCCGAGAACCCCTTGACGAGCTGCACGACGCACGAAGTCACCATATCACGCGCCCGATCGTTCTGCGCATTCTTCATCGCCATGGTGAAGGGACGCATGGCGTCGAGCTGCGTTGACGCTCGAGTGGACTGCGCGCGAATGAGCAACCTGTTGGCCACTTGACGCAACGAATCCGTGGCGTGCAAGACAACCTTGTCGTCTGGATGCTTGACGCTCTCGACCAAGTGTTCGGCGACGACGTTCCACAACTTGGACCAAACGAGACGCACGCGCGTCATGTTCGTGGCGGCAATTTCGGCGAGGCGCAACAGGGCGAAAATCTTCCCGGGCGCGTGAGGCGTCCTATCCGGATTCCAAAGCTCCGCGCGAGACACGGAGGCCACCGCGGATGCGTACGCGAGAATCTCATCCGAATCGAAACGCGTGCTCAGGGCGAAGACGCGCTCAATCGCTTCGCCACCATGACTCACCAACCACTGCTCGACGGCGCGTTCGGCGGCGGCGATTTGCTGTTCGACAACTCCGTTCGCGGCTTCGGACGCCGCCACGACGTCTTGCATGCGAAGCGGTTCCCGAAACACGGCGCGCGTCGCTTGGGTATCGATCGTCACTCCGGCGCCGATGATGGCGCGCAAGTGTTCGAGTCTGGCGACGACTTCCAACACGCTCGCCCAAGCCTGGACGCCTCCCAGGCTCGACTCGCTCGCGGCGAGCTCGAGCAACGTGCTCAGCGCCTCCTTGCTCTGAAGAGCGATTCCTTGAGGTCTGCCGAAACCCGGCGCGGAGACTAAAAAGGAGCAAATATCATCGCGGAGCATGGGGAGCTGCAAAGACGTGGCGAGGGAGAGCATGGCGCGCGCGCCCTCGAGGGGCATCGCGGCGTGGGCTTCATCCGGCGCCGCCTCGAAAGCAATCGAAAGCGCCATGAGCATGTACTTGCCCGCCGCATCGAGCATCGGACGAGCGAGTCCCGGTTCAGAGGCTTGCACGAACAACGCGCTGGATGCCTCATCGGCGCCGCTCTCCTCCACACGCTTGAACATCGCCTTCGTCGCCTCGAGCAGCGATGCCGTCTCATCGCTCGCTTCTTTGAGCGTGGAGCGGTGTCTCCACGGAGCGGCAAATTTGAGCACTTGCGTCAACGTGGACGGCGGCTTGCTCGTCGAGGACTTGTTCGTCGACGTTGTCGGGTCGGCGGCGTGCATTTTGATTTCATTCGCCACGACGCGCGCGTAAATACCTGCCACGGCGTCGGCGTCGAGCTCGTTCGTCGCCTCAGCCGCCGTGGCCATGATGACAAAGTCTTGTTCGCTCATCTTGAGCGCGGCGTCCGTCAACGGATTGTGCGCATCCGTGTTCAACATGACGATGGCAAAGGCTAAGATGTACGCCGCATCCGTCGAGGGAAACGCGTCGTGGTTGCACGCGCAGAATCTCGCCGCGAACGCCTCCATGAGTCTATCAATCTTTTGTGCCTCGCCAGGAAGCTTGAATCCACCGAGGAAAACGCGCAGAGCGTCGTCAATGGTGAGCGAGGTGAAATCGAAGCCGTGTACGTACGCTCTCATGATGGCCATGGATTCGGCGTCGGGTGAGCCGAGCAACTCTCCAATCGCGCCGGGGCTGAGTCTCGAGCTCGAGTCGCGTAAAAACGCGGCTGACTGCTCCGGATCGTTCGATCGGGTCGCATCGGCGAGCGCCTGGGGAGAAGGCTTGGCGTTGAACGCCTCGACAGCTTTTTCCACCGTCACCTTGGTCTTCTTTGCCTTTTGAAATCGAATGGCTTCTGACTCACCCGCCGCGGGCGACGACGGCGTCGATGGTTGAGAGTCTTCGTTTTGATCCGCCGTAACCTCGTCGTCGCCTCGCGCTTCGTCTTCTTGAGCGCCGTCGGCATCCAAAACTGGCACAGTCGCGGCGGCGGCGGCGACGGCGACGGTACCGATGGGACTCTTCGGCGTACTAATCACCGGCGGGCGCCTGTTATTCGCCGCCGTCACCGGGCGAAGCTCGCCGTCGAACCCATCATCGCTAAATCTCTGCTCTTTTTTCTCCTCATTCTCGCCAGATCCTTCGCCGCGCGCGTGCCAAGATTGCAGCGAGCGCAGCATACTAAAGAGACACGTGAGCACCGCGTCTCGCTCTAAAATGTCCATAACTTGCGCCGCTTGCGCCAGCGCCATCATCGTGCGCTCGTACAAATTGTCCGCGTGTAAGTCACAATCGTAGTTGACAAAGACATCAACCAAGACTTGAGAGTCTGAAGCCAAACGACGCACCAGTCGCAGCGCGGCGATGCGCATCGCCGGGCTCACTTCGCCGCTCTCGAGCGGATGGAGGGCCATCATCGGGTACAACGCCGCGACTTGCTGCTTCCAGTGCGCGCGACCGCGTACGACGAGAGTGCCGTACGCCATTCGCGCAATGGAAACCAAAATGCCGATGCTCTGCTCAGCCTCCGATCCCGGTGGCACTTGGAGCAAAGCGTTGCGCATGAGCGCTACAGATAACGGTTGACGAAGCTGCGCGTGGAAACGCTCGAGCCAGATGGACGCGCGCGGACCCTCCAAGAGTTGTCTCAAAATGTCCAGCGCTAACGCTTTGGAATGCGTCAAGTACGCATCCTGATCTACGGGACCCTCTCGAGCGGCAATCTTACACAGCGTGAGCAAGAGATTTAAAACGTCTCGCAACGCCCCAGATTTCGGCTCGCCAGTGGACTCGTCCAAGACCATCGGACCCTCAGTCGCGAATCCAGGTTCAGCGCGTTTAAACGCCGCGTTGATAATTTGCGTGAGCGCCGTCTTGGCGACGCCTCTCAGGGTTTCATCCTCGCCAATCATCGCGACGTGAAACACCGTCCGAATCGATTGCATGAGCGCGTCGCCCCTCGCGCTAAACGCCGTCAACGAAGACGAAGACGTCGACGTTGACGCTACGTCATCCGCTTCTCCGCGCGCGCCGTCAACGGTCACCTCATCGCTCTCCGCCCCCGCGCACGCCGCTAAGAGCACCTGCACCACTCCCATACCCACCGCGCGTCTCGATTCCGCGTCGCCCGCCGACGCCGCGTTCGCCCCATCCACCGTCGCCGTCCCGGCGCATCCACACACCACCGCCAACAACTCGGCGCACGCCAACGCGTCCCCAACCTCTCTCACCCCGCACCCGCTCGACCCTTCTTCCACATCCACCCACGTCTCGCACCGTCCTCTCAACGCTCCGCCGCTCGTCAACGCTCTCGCGCAATCCAACGCCGCCCATCTCTGTCGCGCATTTCCACCCATCATAGCCAGTTTGCACGCCTCCGCGGCGTCCCTCGCGAGATCGTACGCCGAGTACTCTCCGTTTTCCCGCTCTGCGTTCGTTTCGTACGCCTTGAGCGCGTCTAAAAGCCCCCGGGTAACCGGGCTCGCGGTCACTCCGTGCAGCGCGAAGAATGAAATTTCATCTTTGATCTTACGAAGCGCCGGGTCGCTCACCGCGCGCACTTGCGACGTCTCCAGCGGGGCGCTCGACGACGGCGTCGACATCGCTCCGTCGCGTCTCCCGAACCGTCGCGAGTCCACGCTCGTTCCGGCGCTTCGCGGAGTGCGGGCACCTCGCGAGCGTGAATCTGTTTTTCTGATCCACTCTTCAAAGCTTTGTGACGCATTCGCAGACGCGACTGATTATTATCAACGTATTACAACCGATGCGGTGCGAACGGCGGGGCGGTTCGAGAAGAAGAAGGAGGCGTTGGAAACGATGGTTATGATGGATGCATCGTCGACGTCGACGTCTCGAGAATGTTAATGATGGGTGTTCCGGCGCGCGCGCGCTCGACGGATCATCGAGGCTTTTCAATCGGCGGGCTCGGACTCTTCGGCGGCGCGAACCGGTCAATGTCGAGCTCGTCGACGAATTTTTTGCGAAGCGCCGGATCGGTGATCTTGGCGAGCTTGGCGACGTCGTCTCTAAAGTCGTGAGCGATGACAAAGCCTGGGAACGCGTCGACGTCCTCGGTGATGAGGTCCTCGCACGAGGCGTCGAGGGTGATTTCGTACACGACGTTTTGAGAAAAGGTATTCATACCCGGGGCTTGTTCGCGGGCGACGCCGGTGAGGTAGGCAAACATGAGCCGGAGGATGGCTTGGTGACTCACCACGAGCAGTGGTTCGGTGTACGACTCCATCTCCTGGATGCAGGGCTCAAGGCGCGAGATCAAATCAAAGTAACTCTCGCCTCGCGGGTAGCGATAACCAATCTTATCCATCGATCTGAGGTACGCCGCCTGCGGGTTCTTCTCGACGATTTCTTCCGGCGTCATCCCTTCGCAGTCTCCCGCGAAAATCTCGTCAATGTTGCGATAGACTCTCGGTGACATTTGTTCCCAGTCGCCGTCGTGAATGACGGGGTGCTCGATGTTGGCGGCGGTTTGAATTGTTCGCAAAAGAGACGACGTCCAAAGCCGCGCGCGTACCGTGTCGTGAGTCTCGACCCACTCGGATGATGCGCTATCACCGCTCGCGTCGCGTCGCATGCCGCAAATCTTTTCCAACGCAAACCTACCCAAAATTTCGGAAAACGCCACGCCCTTTGCCGTGATGGCAGAGTTCCCACCCAATCGTCCCGTGACGTTGTATTCGGACTGCCCGTGTCGACACAGATAAATCTTGTGCGCCGTCGGGTGCGTCGCGGTGAGAAACTGGACGATGCGCTGCGGCAGATAGGCGCGCATCTTATTCGTCAGCACTCGTTCTCCGTAATTGTACAGCTTGATGTACGACAAATCATCCTCGCTTCCGTCCTCTTGCAGCGTCACGTACAGCTTTCTGTACTCGTCTATCCGCCGTCTCCACGCCTCTTTCGCCTCTTCAATCTCCCCTTCGCTCACTTTACCGTTCCGCACGTCCCTCGCGACGCGTTGCGCCAAAACCTCTTCGACGAGCTCTTCGCGAGTCAGCGTCGTCTCGATGAAAATCGTCTTCACCTTTCGCGACCCACCCCCAAGGTCTCGTTCCTCCGCCTCGATCGCCGCCAAATCCTTCAAAATCGCCCGTCTCCGCTCTTTACTTGTCCCACTCCACGTTTCGTAAAACGTCTTGCTCGCATCGCTCGAGTACACGACCGCCACTCGTCCGCTATCCACGTGTTTCGCGTTTGCGTCTGAAAACGTATCGATGCCGTACTCCTCCCTCAACCGCTCCGTGTGTCGTCTCCGCACCGACCCGTCCTCGTCCTCCGTCGCGTGCTCCATCGTCGTCGCCCCACCGTCCGTTAAAAACTCTCTCAACTGCGACGAAATGCTTCGACCCGACTGATTCGACGCCGATTGATTCGCCGACGCGACGTCGAACGCGCGACACCTCGCCCCGTGGAAAAATCTCAAATATCTCTTCAACCGCAGCGCGATCGTCCGCTTCCCTCGGAGCGGGAGACCGATGAAGACGAGGACGTGTCGCTCACCAATGTTTCCCGCGAGCGCGGCGATCGGCGGGGGCACCGTCGTCGGCGCTGGGTTGTAGGATTGCGCGCGAAGGAGGTCCTCTTGCGACTTGGCGTAGAGTCTCGGGCTGTACTCCTCCTCCTCCTCGCCGCCGCCGCCGCCGCCGCCCGTCAACGGCGCGGTCGCCGCTACGACGCTCGTCGGTGCGTTCGTCATCATCTTCGGTGCGAGGCGCGTTCGTTCGCGAAGACGCGCGTCGCGCACTGACGCGATGGATGTCACGCGCCATCACGATGACGAGTCACGCGCGATCGACCGTTTCGGTTTTACTCTGCGTCACACACCGACGCGACGACGACGACGATGACGACGACGATGACGACGCGCGTCCGCATCGCGACGACGTTGACGCCGACGACGGCGCGACGAGATGGACGAGATCGACGACGCGGGAGCGCGTTACGAAGTTGTCGGTTTGACGCAGTCGATGACGATGACCATCGTCACGATGATGTCGATGATGCCACCCGACGACGACGACGCGGGACGACGCGACGAACGCTGGGAGTGTCGACGGCGATACTCGGGATGACGATGACGGCGAAAAACCCGGCGATGGGGGCGAGCGAAACGTCTCAGTCACCCGTCGACGCGTTGACGTCGGCGTTGCCGGACCCGTGGGCGGAGAGCCGACGCGCGCGAGCCGAGCTTCGGTCGAGACAAAGGCGCGCGTTCGACGCGAGGTTCGTCGCGGAGAAACAGGCTAAGGAAAAGGAGGATGATCGCGCGCGGGCGGTGTACGCGGAAGCGGCGGCGAAGAGGAAAACGAGGATACGGTTGGAGCGGGAGGATGAGCTGACGCCGGAACAAATCGACGAAGAAGTGGAACGAGCGGGAAGAATGGCCAGGGAACAAGTCGAACGCGGGCTCGAGGCGGAAGAGATTGAACTCGCAGAGTATGAGAGGATCATGGCTGAGCGACGGGCGACGGCGGAGGCGCGGAATGCGGAGTTTTTAGAGCGCGCCGAGGACGTGTTGGAAGCGTCGGGAGAGGCTGTCGAAATCGTCGAAGTCGGCGACGCGGACGCCACCATGTCGTGGACTGATTGATTTTATTCATTAAACGGCGGGCGAAACGCAACATTTGTTATATCATTATTACATTCATCATCACAATGCTACAAGTGCGTACCGTTCGCGTCATTGGGGAAGAAAGACTTCGTCGAAACCGAGCACGCGCGGGACGAGATACACCAAGATATGGCGAATCGCCGCGCTCTCGCCGTAAGACACCGGGACGGAGTGAAATGATTTGTTCCCCGCCGACGTCGTGCTGAGATTGACGAACAAACCGCCCGAACCGTCCGGCATCGGCTCCGTCTTGAATCCTTTGTTCACGGCGCCTCGATTCGCGCCTCCGGCGCCGGGATCGTGGAAAAACGAACACGGTGCGTTCGCCGCCATGCGATCGGCCAACTCGGCCGCTTCGGTTCCGCTCAACATGAACGATCCTTTGTTTCCCCAGTCGTACGCCCGCGGTGCCGTGGACGAGGCGAGCTCAAAGAGAACGCCTCCGGCGCGCTTCATGATTTTCCGTCCGCCGGCGTCCGTCTCAAACGTCGGTCGCACGCACTTGATTTTCAACGCCCCCTTCGTCTTGTACACGCCGTAATCGACGAAAACGTTGTTGCTGTTACTAGAAGTGCCGCTTCCTCCATTTGTGTTTGACGCGTAGTAGTTTCCACCGCCGTTACCGCCGCCAAACTGTTGCTGTTGTTGTTGCGGCGGTTGTTGTTGTTGGTACGCGCCGCCGCCGCCGCCGCCGAGACCACCACCCGCCAACGGCGGCGGTCGCATCGCCCCTAAATCAGAAGACATCGACCGCGAAGGCTGTTGTCCCGGCGAAGACGACGACGACGCCGTCGCCCGAGTCGTCGTCGACGTCGCTCTGCGCGCGAGTCGCGAATTCTGCGTAATCGCCTCGGCTCCAACGACGCCCGTCGTCAACGCCGACACCGACCGTCTCCCCGCGCCGCGCTGACCGCGCATCGTCGTCACACCATCCAAACCCCGATTCATGAACCGTCGCGCCACGCTCGCCATCGTCGTCGTCGGAAGCGCGCGCGTCGTCATCACCCAACTAACTCGTTCTTTTCAAAAATTTCAATCAAAATCAACGCGCACGAACGTCACGAGCGGTACGAACGGCACGAGCGACGCGAACGCGATTCGACTCGATACCACGCGCGCGGCGCCGTTCGTCGATCCGCGCTTCGGTGTATCGCGCGACGCGCGTCCGTTCCGTCGACGAACGCGGTCAGCGCGCGTGCGGGTCCGAGTACATTATATGTGTGTACTGTATGCTCATACGTATGATCACACAGTCACACACAATGGGCCCCGCGATTCGAGCGCGGAAGCCGCGTTCTTCTGGCTCACGCGTTTTTAAATACACGCATACATACCGTTAAAACACCTCGAATACGTACATGGACGAGATATTTCGACACTTTGACGAATCGCGCGTAACGACGCGTCGCCGCGCGCGAGAGCGCGAGAGCGCGACGGACGCCGCGAACGACGACGCGGAAAAAACGACGCAAAAAAAAAACTTCG
>Ga0255760_10001123_pt1 | contig 26311 bp, 24 predicted proteins | sample 071ome_25_FD_179960 | JGI IMG/M metagenome (GOLD analysis project Ga0255760, IMG submission 179960) | Coastal salt marsh microbial communities from the Groves Creek Marsh, Skidaway Island, Georgia - 071410BT metaG (version 2) | ecosystem: Environmental > Aquatic > Marine > Intertidal zone >...
TTTTTAATACCGGTTTTCTCTATGCCGTTTTGAATCCACTCGGTTAACAACTCTTCTGTGCGCTTTTGAATGCCATACGCAATTGAGTCGAATCTTTCGCCCTCTAAACGATCTTTGAAGTGGAAGAAGTGATCTTTTACTTCATTTTTATAGCTAAACCCTAAACCATCCACTTGCAGGGTATCTGCGAACACATCGTATGCTTTTTTCGCATAGTCACCGGTGTTGTATGCTGCCAACCCCATCAACTTATATTCGTGGTCAGCGGGGCGCATACCTAACAACAAAGTTGTGTAGCGATACATACGCCCAATGTTACAATTTGACGACCTAGACAAGAACTCTAGAGGCTCTCCGGCTTTAGCAATCGACACGGTGCCATTTTCACCATCGCCACCGCCGTCCATTGTGTAAACAAGGGTGTCTTCGCCGCGACGGTAAGGAGAAGCTACGTAACCGTAGTAAGCGTGACAATTGTGGTGATTATGAACAGAGATCATATCTTCGCTAACACCTAATGTTTCGCACAGGTGTTTTACGCGCGCCTTCCACATGCCCTGATGATCTTTTTCATCTTTAATCAAAGACTCATCATAAGGGAACCTACTCATATCGATATGCTTTTTGAACAGCTCGATATAGCTTGGGTCCTTACCTTCGTATAATTTCGGATACCAATATTCTTTTTGCTCATGCCAGTAATCGCTAATCGAAAACTTGGCATTGCGCGAAGTATAATAATAAGCTGGCGGCAAAGTCGCCGTAGCCATCGCTATGTGATCAACATCGGCAATGGTAATGCCAGCAGTATTCAAAACGGTTTCAATTGCTTGTCCGGGAAAACCGTATTCATGCTTCACGCGCGTCAAACGCTCTTCCGCAATAGAGCACACCAACTTTCCATCAATGAGTAGGGCTGCGCTCGCGTTGTGCCCGTCATGTATTCCTAAAATAACCATAAAAAAACCTCAAAAAAAAATATGTCTATAAAAATCAAAGCTTGTTTCGCGCATCCCACTCACGCGCTAATTCTAACACTAGGCCCATATCACCGATATATGCGCCCTGCTTGTCTACACCCTTGGCGATCCATTGCGCGCGTTGCAAATCTCCCTGGTCGTCAACCACCAAACGCACACCGTCAAAGTTGTAGCCATCGGGTGTCGGCAAACTAACAATGTTGAAAGATTCGGCATGCTGATAAAAATAACGCGTAACGTGTTCTCGATCTTCAGGGCTGGTCGATACTTCGATAACACGAGCCAAGGCTTCAAAACTCACCACTTCGCCCGTCAAACCCGGTGGATAGGTTCTTGGAAAAGTCGTTGTCGCAACATCTGTTGATGCAGAGAAAAGTGCCAACAACTTAACAATCACTTCCGGCTCAAAAAAAGGCCTATCGCCACAAATTCTAACGAACTTAGAAAAACCAAAAGACTCGCAAGCCTTAAAGGCCCGAAACGCTACGTCATCCAAACTACCGCGAAAACAACCTACATTTTCTTTACTCGCAAACTCGGCAATAGTGTCGTCCACTTCGCGATCCGTTGTTGCTACAACAATACCGTCTAAACCCGGTATTTTTTTGGCTCGATCAATAACCCGCCCGAGCATCTCTCGACCGTTAATTTCAAGCAAAGCCTTACCTGGAAGACGCGTGGAATCAAACCGCGAGAATATTAACCCACCAATTTTACCTGTAGAGTTCATCACAAACGGTCTTAGAAAAATAAATCACATAAATTTTTGCAAATAGCATAAAGAAAAAAGAACATTTACATATAGTGCAGTTTATACACATCATCTTTTTCTAATATAGAATTGATGTTGTTTACTTCCTTTTCTTGAAGATGATTTTTCCATCGACCTATACTAGCATTACTAACCTCAGATGCTGGTGAGCCAGAATCAGCATGTGAACTATTCCCCCCCCACCCACTCGTACCGTCAGTTGGCTTTAGGTTAATATCAGAATGAGTGTATCCACAAAATAGTGCTATTTGCTTCATCATCCTGTCCGTCTCACGAACAACATCCTCATATCTTACTATCATAAAATTCTTCGGATAGTTTTCAGATAAATATTTCGCCTTCCTAAACATATACAAGTAGTTCACAGCAAAAAACTGCTCTGGATCCACGCCAGTCAAATAATTATTCGAGTTAAACAAATTACTAAAATCACATGAAGCATCCATCTTATCTGGAGTAAACAGAAGCTCCATTAATCGATTTATTGCACTATGCTTAACACCATAAAATGCCAACATTTGATCAATATCACCGTATTGCTTTAGCCCTACCGCATGCTCTTTGATTTCATTAATTACATGATTAATAATATTAAAACATAACCGCGAAGCATTCATATCAAGCGAATATTTCTGCACATATTTTTTCCAAGAAAGCCAGTTATCCAACGGATTCCTTAGAACATAAACCATTTTAATATCACCAAATAACAACTTGGCTCTAGCAAAATAAAACTCTAGGTTATGATTTTTCTCAACCCATCTACGATCGTTCAAACCAAAATCATATTTACTTTTAGCAAAAGAACCATATAGTGAGTCAACTAATGTAAAAACCCCTCCACAAAATCCACGCTCAAGTTGCGACTCAGGCATTCCTGCAAACACCCGCTTGATTCTACTTGAGTCAATATTTAATTCGACATTATCTCTAACATTTTGGTAAGCACTTAAATGATTGAATCGCCGAAGAATATTAATTTTGCCTTCACCTGGGGGCGCTACCAATTCTGGAGCACCATCAATCAATCTCAATAACAAATTCGTACCCGAACGGGTGTGGCCACTTATAAAGATAGGCGCTTCAATTACAGTCATCAATAAATTTCCAATATCAAGGAACATATGAACATCTCACGAATATCGTCGCCACATAGCATGGCCATAAAACTCTCCACCATATTCATTTGCAAACTGAATCTACAAGCAATATATCAAGATACATTTTTGTTTGACCGCCAAAACCAGCCTTAAAGTCACTGACCCCCAGCTCTTTCCGAGTTGGCCGAATGCTCTGCGGATGGTTTGGGTAGAGTTGTTCACCAACTTCAAAATACTGGCATTTATTTTTTTTTGCATAGAGGATCGCAACCCACATTAAAGAATGAAACAAAGGTTTTTTGAATAAATCACGCCTAGATGCTGAAACGCCATAATAACAAGTCGTTTCACTACAGACAAACAACCCTGCCGAGACTAACTGCTCCTCAAGCTTCCCAAACACAAGAAAAGCCTCGCCCGCCTGTACCATTTCGTACTGCCTTTTCCAACTAGCTTCAGAACGAGTCTCACGCCCTGCTTCTCTAATATGTAACTGCCTAAATTCTTCTACCATCTTCAAAGTCACATTGTCTTTTCCCACAACGACAGGATTCAACTCTCGGATACCCCAATTAACCAAACTACCGTAGCTTTTTCTAAGTTGAGCCTTCAGGTAAGCCTCTTCATTGGATAGATCAATCACTTTTAAAAAAGCTGGAGATGCACTTCCACCTTTTGATAGCAAGTATTGTGAAAAAGCAGAAACACGCCCGCTCACAAGAAAATCACGAAATCGAACGACTCCTGACACTTCTTGCACTACTAAATCAATTTCACGTATAAAACGCTTTGAAACTCCTGCAGTCAATTTATCGTTGTTCTCAATAACGATACATGGAATCTCAAAAGCTAATAAATCTTGCTTCTCATCACTTGTACCAACAAGAGTCCCCAAAAATGCTGCCACTGGGTGGTTTTCATGCAGCATTAAAAATGAACGATCACTGACTTTATTTCCGACATCCCGCGCTCTCTGTTGGTAATAGTTAAATGAACTACGAGTATACAGCGGTGACTGCCAGCCTACCTCTAAACCCAACTGAGCAAGAAGCTCCCAAAAAAAGGGGGTTTTAGCATCAATAAACTTAATCATTACTTTCGTACTTTTTGTATTTACAGCCTACGATAGTGCTCTCCGGCGATCTTACAGTCATCCTTTTCATTAATGTCTATTGCTGAATTTTTCGGTAAAAAATAAACAACAAAATCCTCATCTGACCCAACTTCTGCTCAGTTCAGAATTCGTGATGAGTGAGACACGGCACATCTTTAGTCAAAGTGGGAATTTCAATACCTTGAGATTGAACAGTATACATCCTTGGTTATGCAGTTCTGCGCGATCTTTCTTTTGATCGCCTGAATGCCCACTCCAAATGATTGACGCTTTGCAATGTTTGTTTTGAAGCCTTAACTACACCAAGAAATTAGTTTACTTCTGGATCATTCAAACCATCAACATAGCCTTGATGAACGTCATGCTGCTAAAACACCCACAAAAAACCGCCATCGATACATAATATGGCCTCTGTACTCATTCAATTATGTCCCATGTCAAAGCAGAACCTCGTGCAATATCCCTACAAACTTTTTTGCCAAGAATTATATCCAAATATTTTGTTGGAAGCCCCAACCCCGGACGGATGGCTCTTACATTATCACTAGTCAATACACCACCTGCAGCCACATCTTCGACCACATACAAAGAGCGTCGATATTGCAGTGACGTACGCTCCGCTTCAGTCGGTCCATAACTGACCCTACCTAGGGCTTGCCATGCTCTCTTGGAAGCTTCAACTAAATCTGTCAATTCCTGTGGCTCCATAGAGAACGCACTATCCACACCGCCATCCGCACGACGTAACGTAAAATGTTTTTCAATAACGGTCGCACCCAGCGCGACGCTAGCGACAGATACCCCCGAACCCATAGTGTGGTCAGATAAACCCACTTCGCAACCAAATAACTCACGCATATGCGGTATGGTTCGTATATTTGTATTGTCTGCAGTTGCGGGATAAGTACTGGTGCATTTCAGCAATATTAAGTCCTGACACCCTGCTTCACGTGCAGCCCTGATACTTTCATCAAGTTCTGCTATTGTAGCCATCCCAGTAGATATTATTAGTGGTTTACCTGTAGAGGCAACCTTTCTTATCAATTGGATATCAGTATTTTCAAATGAGGCGATTTTGTAGCAAGGAACATTCAACGACTCCAGAAAATCAACGGCTGTTACATCAAAAGGTGAACTAAACGGAATCATGTCGAGTTCTTTAGCACGCTTAAAAATAGCCTCGTGCCATTCCCAAGGCGTATAGGCTTCACCATAGAGTTTGTATAAAGACGCTCCTTTCCAAAGGCTCTTACTATCGGATATATGAAACTCTCGCTCGTCTATATCAATAGTCATGGTATCTGGTGTATAGGTCTGAATTTTCAAACCATGGGCGCCAGACTTAGCCGCTTCATCAACAATCTCAAGTGCTCTGTCCAGCGATTGATTGTGGTTGCCAGACATCTCAGCAATGATAAATGGCTGTTCATTCAGCCCTATTTGACGGCCTCCAATATTGATCATTTTTAACTCCTATTTACAAACTCTTAAGGACAACCGCATCCTGAATCCGCACCATTACTTGACCTACAGCAATCTCAGGAAAATCAACCTTCTCTTCCTGTAATTCCTGTATAGCCCAAATCACATCGCTAAAACCCAGTCGATGTCGCATAAGAGCGGTAGATGAAAAACGAGGATTAATTTCGAACACTCTTGGACCCTGTTCGGTCAAACGCAACTGTATATTCATACTACCGCGTAAATCCAATTGTTCAGCGATCACCTGACACATATCAGATGCTTGATCATCTTCAATAATTGTTGCCCATCCGGTGAATCCTCCCGTTAAACGTCTTAACATCAATAAGGTCGAAACCCGCCCATCACGAGTACGATAAACAGCTGCCGTTACCTCACGATCAGCCGGTTCAAGCAACTCCTGGTAGATAGCCTGAGGGTGTCGTTCAGCTAAGTAATTGGCTTCTGCCTCGTCATGAACGACAAACACCGCACGAGACCCTGATCCAAAACGATTTTTCAAAATACATGGGAAAGACTGGGGAGCGCCACCATCCACAAGCGTTGTCCAAGGTACGGACAAACCAAAATCTTTCAATGCATTTATAGTTGCCAGCTTGTCCAACCCCGCAGAAATAACTTGTGCGCCAGCCCAAATACTGCGGGAATCTCCAAGTTCCTCTAGCAATGGTCCCAGCACACCTAGCTCAGGTTCAGACATTGGCAGTAACACGTCAATGGAGTGGGCATCGAGCAAATTACGAACCGCATCGATATAAGCTGGATTACTCGCCAGTGGCAACGTAAAAATCTCATCAACGAAAAGTTGCCCGCCATGCTGGTCGTGTGTATCCGAACCATAAAGCTTTAACGCTGGCCATTGCGACCTGAGTACTGTTGCAACACTTTGAGCGATATCGCCGCCGATACCGGTAATCAAAATTGATTTCATTTACGTCCTAATACGTCTGCCAAATAAGGTAATTCGGGATGTCTTTTTCGAGCTTCAGCTTGAATTAAGCTGTAATCATAGGCTTCACAGTGCAGCGTTATCTCGCCGGTATCAGTATCATAAAGCATCCAATGCGCACCTGGCTGACGATTGCGAGGCTGACCAACCGAACCAGGATTAACAAGCAAAGTAGCGTCTCCGATTATTCGTTGCATTGAATAATGGGTATGCCCAGTTACCACCAAATCGAATCTTCTTAAGCCTGACAAATCCAACTGCTTAAGGTCATTGTCTGGATATAGGTAACAGTTAAGATCGTGAGGCGCGCCATGACAAAGAAGTATGTTGCGACCAGCAATTTCTAGTTCTAAAGGGTGAGGAAGAGTACATAGGAAATCAAGCTCAACTGTCGACAACTGGATAATCGCCTCTTTAATCCCAGATCCATAGCGACGACTCACTTCTTCCAGATATTCGGGATTATCTATTGACTGAGATAGCATTTCTTCATGATTACCGCGAACTATATGCGCGTGCCAAGAAGCCAGAAGATCGATTACTTCTTTAGGAGAAAAATAGTATCCAACTAAATCTCCAGCGACCAACAACTCGGTAACCCCTTTAGCTTTTGCTGCATCTAAGACGACACTCAAGGCAAGCGAATTGGCGTGAATGTCGCTGAGAAGAGCGAGCTTCATTGATGCCCTCTGAGACAGAAAATACTAGTAGCGGCTCCTGAACAGTACTTATTTCGCATCGTCACCTAACATAGGGGTCTATTGTTACGCCTCGCGGGCTCGCAGAAATATGGTGATATCCCTTCCCACACCTAATTGTCCTGCTGCAGACCAGAAATTCATCAGCACATGAATAGGTTGACTGTGCAACATATTTTCTATTTGAACCCGAGCCATATGCGCTTGTTTTCCCAAGGCACCATTTTCAACATAATTCGAACCTGAATTAAACAAGAACCAGTCAACAGGAAAATCGCCAAGCAGCTCGAAACTCTCCCACCCCAGCGCCTCCACGGTGGCGGGCAGGGACTTATGGTCAAAATAGTTTAAGTGATCAGGAATAGCCACCCAGAATTCTTTCGATATATGTCCTAATGCAATAGCGGCCTGCTGCGATATGGAAAAGTCATTTGGTACCGTGACCACAAGCAACCCGTCAGGAGCAACCACTTGCTTCAAGGATTCAAGAAGCCCTTCGGGATCTATCACATGCTCAAGAACATTTTGTAACCAAACCACATCGAAATGATCTGCAGCTGCAATCTCATCATCAAGTAGTGCAAACAGATCGCCTGTTTTCAACACATCGTTGCAGTGCGGGTTCTGTGCTTCCACACCTGCTGCACTAAAATCCAAACCTCTGACATCCCAACCCTGTTTACGAAAATAAGATAGCGCAAAACCTTCACCGCACCCGACATCCAGGAAGCGACCGCTACCTTTTGTATGCTTATTTACAACATGGTAACGCTGCTCAATTTTGGCATTAAAATAAGCAATCTCCTCATCAGTGTACTGCGTGTCATAGCTACCCAATCCCTGTTGGTAATACTTCTCTGAGTAGTATTTCTGAAGATCACTTGATGAAGGTTTTTCAGCAACAGTCCAAAAACCCAACGAATGCTTAACCAATGATGAAGTCATCATTACCTCCTTATTTCTTTACTAATTCTTTGTGCCTGAAAGTTCATACCGGCAAGCCCATCTCAACCATTCTACTAGAAACTGCACCTTCATGGACATCCACTAAGGCCCTCGAAGCATCACTCATTTTTTTTAACTGTTCTTGATCATCTATAACTGCACTGATTGCGTCAAAATATCGATCAATAGATTTATCAAGCGCCCAGCCCAGGCAAATAGTCGCGCCCGTCGCGGCCACATCTTCAGCTGCAACCAGTTGGTTATCAGCCAACACCACTGTCAAACAAGGCAAGCCCAGAATGCAACGCTCCCAAGTCGTTGCCCCCCCTGCACCAATAGCCAAATCAGCTGCGGCAATGAATTCTGCCATGTTGGAAACTTGGCAATGATAATTCACCCCGTTTCTGGCGTCACAATACTCGCGGATTGCTTGCTGATTAGGATTTGAACTACCGACAACAACATCGACTTGTAGGCCTGGCCTATCGAGTCGCTCAATCGCTTGTAATGCACATTCTGTTTGGTGGGACGGGTCACTGCCGCCAAAAAACACAAGAATACGATTCACCTTGCCATTTCGCGGTCGCATTTCGTTTTTGGCACGATAAAACTCTGGACGTAGCAGTGCATACTCTGGCCCTAGAAGAAGGACTGCTGACTCTGACACTAGACCATCATAACGTTCTGTGAAATTTCTGTAATAGTTCTGGTCCAGCAACAAATCACAGTCATGACGGCGGTTTGCAAGATCATCGATGACCATCAATCTGCTGACAAATGGGCGCAGATGACTTTCCCAGCTTGCATCAAGTTGGTAATGGTCAACAATCAACCAATCCAGGCCTGCTGGATAATACTTTTGAATAACTGATTTAGTAGCCGCTGCATCCGCTTCAGAACCATCGATAGTTTGATCCAAACGCTCATACAGGTATCCACGGGCTTCAATCAAATCAAACATCGCACCTAGCAAGTCGGCACAGATAAATCTAACTTCGGCTCCCTGCTCGACCAATTGATCAGCAAGCGTCATGCAACGCATGATATGCCCGCTACCAATAACAATGGATGAATCCGCTCGAATAACTACTTTCATGAACTTGACTACAAATCAGCGAACTTTAAACAAAGGCTCTAATGGTTCACAGCGAAGTTGCGCTTCGAGTTTGCAATTTAACGGCGTCTGCGCCTGCAGCTTATGCAGCATCAACAATCTTTAATGCTCGATTCAAATCGTAATTATGATTGCCGGACATTTCAGCGACGATATAAGGAGGTGAATCGCTACCGATACTTCGACCATTAATAAGGACTGTTTTATGCATAAGCCACCTCAATTAAGTCGCTTGAAACCAGCATGACATACCGGCCAAGCAAGTAGCGACTTAACATCGCGACCTTCTTCACACTCTTTGATTAGCCTAAATACAGGATCAAGAGCCTCAAAAAATCCATCAAGAACTTGTGAAGTATGCTCTGTGCATACGTAAACGCTGTTACCGACCAGATAGTGCTTTTTGAGCATTTCTTGTGTGATCAGGGTTTTATACGAAAGCGCATTTTCGCTCTTGACGGTGAAACCAGTAAGAGCAGGCAATCCCCAATGGTCTAGTTCGATACCATACTTCTCTGCAAGAGCCTGCCAACGGCGACGGATATCAAGACCTGTCGCGGTAATTCTTTCCCAAGACTTCTCGCGCTCCATCACCTCAAGAGTTTTCAGCGCAGCAGTTGGACCAATCCGCTCTGTCCAGAAAGTGCTACTGATAAAAGTGGTTTGTGCGGCTTCCATAACTTCGCGCCGACCAATCGTAGCCGTGATCGCATATCCATTACCAAGCGCTTTACCAAACATGGCCATATCCGGCTCAACACCGTATTTCTTATGCAACCCGCCAAACGTCTCGCGAAAGCCAGAAGTACACTCGTCAAAAATCAAAACAATATTTCGCTTCGTAGCTAACTCACGAACTTTATGAAGAAAGTTGTCCTCAGGTCCTTTATTGCGCACAACCTCCATCTTAATCACGCCGATGTCATGTTTTTCGACCAGCTGCTCGAGCTCGGCATAATTGTTGTAGTTGAACGGAAACACTGTCCCGCGGAGATTTTGTGGCACACCATTGGGCTCAAGACCCGGCAACAGATGTCCTGCAAGGTTTTGTTCGTCGCCTAAATTAGCCGATAGATACCAATCATGCCAGCCGTGGTAACCACATACTGCGACTTTATCCCGACCTGAAGCCGCACGCGCAATGCGAATGGCAATAGCATTCGCCTCTCCGCCTGAGCGAGCCAAGCGCACCATATCCGCCCAAGGATGCAACTCAATCAATTTTTCAGCGAGATAAACCTCTTCAGGGCAATTTAGAGTGGACATATTTCCCGCTTGAACTGTGCTCATCACCGCCTCATCAACTTCGGGATGACCGTAACCCAGCGTATTTGTACCTATACCCATAATGGACATATCTACGTATTCATTCCCATCGAGGTCCCAAACCTTACAGCCTTTCGCTCTGCTGAAATACGCCGGCCATTGATCAGGCAGGAACATTTCAGCACGCTTGGAGAGCAGCATATTGCCGCCAGGGATAACCTGCTTGGCCCGTTTCCAGAGTTTTTGACCTGTACCCATTACGGCACCTTCGTTACGAATGATGGTTTGATTCGCAGCAAATAACTCAGGATGGCTTTGCTGCAGTTGCAGGACTTGCTTCCAAGAAAAATAGATATCAGGTGCAAAATGCGCAAAGACATTCGAGACAACCTCAAAATCCGCTGGCTCATCAACAGTCCAGCGCAAGCCGGACAAATCTTCAACATGCGTGATACCAGCTGTCTTAAATAATCCCGAACGGCGCAAATAGGGAGTCACATGCTCATGGTCGAATGAATCTTGGCTTCCTAAAGCTGCGCGTTCCAAAGCAGCCAATGTAAAGATTTCTGTATCCAAACCGTCAGGATAAGTTGGTGGCAAAGTATTTGTTAGATAATCGACCTGCTGCATCTTGAAACTGCTGATGACTTCATCCTCCAAAGCCGGATCAATCAGCGGACAATCGCCCGTAACCCGAACCACAATATCCGCTTTGGCTACATGCGCAGCATCAAGATAGCGCTGCAAAACATCATTTTCGCTACCACGAACACAAAGGTAACCCAACTTTTCAACGTGGTCGACAAGGGGCTGATTTTTGGGGTCGACTGATGTTGCAACAACAATCTGATCAATTTCTTTCGCGTGCGATAGCCGTGCAAGTAATAACTCGATCATTGGCACGCCGCCGATTTCTTTCATCACCTTGTTAGGCAGCCGAGTGGAGCCCATACGGGCCTGCACAATGGCAACAACTTTCACAAATAACTCCAGTTAGAAGGGTTGATCAGATCTAGATCTTCAGAGCGCATGAATGACGTGTCGGGTCCTTCGCTGGCATTCTCGGCCGCTTGCAGAATTTCCAGAAGTTGGGCAGCACTATCAACGCCTACGATCACTTGATCCACTTGCTTGAGGGATAGTGGGTACGCCAGACACGCAGCTATGGGTGAAACTCCTAGGGTCTTCAACTTGTCGTTCCACTGATCCCAAAGATTGGACCAGCGCGAAAACTTTTGCGGAATCTTACTTCGTTCCATCAACAAGAGCCCCTGTAAAAATGCCGAACGCGTATGAACCTCAACGCCATCATCTTTCAGACGATTTAACCAACCGCTTGTTTCCATACGGCGATCGATAACATTGAGCGGGGTTTGAACCAAATCAATTTTGATTTTTTTGTAAACTTCATCAAGCTCATTGGGGCTATAGATTGAAACACCGATCTTCTGGACAAATCCGTCATTTTTGAGATCCGCTAACGCTTGAATCAGCTGCCCACCTTTTGAACCCAACAAATCTTGCGGGCGATGTAGTAGCAATCCAGAGAGTTTTTTTTGTCCCAATCGCTTTAGTGAGGCTTCTACCTGATCCCTCACCCAACGAAGAATACTGCCTTCATCCGCCGACAACGATGGCAACTTCGTGACCACTCGAAATCCATCAACACCAACTTTTCCCAAAACTTCTTCGCTTGTCCCGTAGGCAATTGCTGTATCAATATCATTGACACCAAAGCTCTTCGCTTCAGAAAGAATTTTGAGAACTTCATCTTGTCTGACTTTCCCGCACTGGTTTGAAATGCCATATTTAAGGCCGAATTGAACTGTTCCGAGAGACAGCTTCACGTTAATAACTCAAAAATAGAATCAATCACATACTGCTGATCAGCATCTGTTAAAGAATAATATAGTGGTATTGAAATAGCTTCACTGTAGTACTTTTCGGAATTCTCAAAGCTATCAAGATCGCCACCCAATGCCTTGTAGTAAGGCTGCATTGGAACAGGAATATAATGCACTTGCGTTCCTATTCCTTTCTCAAAGAGCTGCTTCATGAAAAACTGCCTACTCATCTTTAAAGTGTCGAAATCAATCCGTAACACATAGATATGATGGGCGCTTTCCTCTCGTCCGTTCAGTTGGATTGGTTGACAATTTGGCAAGTCGGCAAATGACCGATCATACTTCTTGACCAGCGACCGCCTCCTCTCTATAAATGTGTCTAGTTTACGAAATTGCGAAAGACCAAGTGCTGCTTGAATATCGGTAATTCTGTAATTATAACCAAGCTCCTGCATCTCGTAGTACCAACGCGCTTCAATTCCATTTTCATCCTTCTGCTCAGGATACATTAACGGATCTTCGCCTTTATTAATGCCGTGACTTCTTAGCCTCAATAGTCGCTGATATATATCGTAATCATTGGTTGTAATCATCCCTCCCTCTCCTGCTGCAATTGCTTTTACAGGATGGAATGAGAAAATCGTCATCAATGAATACTCACAGCAGCCGACTTTTTTTCCGTTTGGATATGTTGCACCCAAGGCATGCGCTGCATCTTCAATAACAACAGCACCGCTATCATCAGCTATCGCATTGATTTCGGGCATATCACAAGGAAAGCCCGCAAAATGCACAGGAATAATTGCCCTAACATTTTTGCATTTAGCTACTGTTTTCTTTAATGTTTCAGGGGATAAGTTGATTGAGTTTGAGTCTACATCAGAAAAACATACATCTGCACCAACAAACCTACCAGCATTTGCACTTGCCACGAATGTGATTGGGGAAGTAACTATAGAGTCACCTGAACCAACATCAGCAGCCAACATCGAAAGATGCAGCGCCGCTGTACCGTGAGATACCGCAACAGCATATTTCGCTCCAGTGTATTCAGAAACAGCTTTTTCAAACTCATAAATCTTCGGACCCTGCGTTAAATTGACACCGCCCAGCACATCAACAACGGCCTGGATATCATGCTTATCTATCGAATGCTTTCCGTACGGTATCAATTTAAACCTCCAAGCAATCTAAAAAATAAAGAGCCAAAAAAAACATCTTGCGAATCAAGCAATATAAGAATTGAAATAATATTCTAAACGACAATAAATGCCTTTATGAGCCTCATCATAAAACTCTTTACTTTGAAAACTTGAATGATACTTTTCATTACTACTATTTAAGTAGCCTGGAACACAGTTTTTCTCGACAAAACCTATAAGGTAACTTAACACGTCATCCATTTGAAATGATCGTGACGATAGAATATCGTCATAACTGAACGCACCTGGCGTATATCTATGAACATTTGGGCATCCAAGATACCAAGCATTACCAAATACAACTGCCTGCTTCCCTATCACTGCCGCCTCTATCGCAACTGAACCTGTTACTGTCGCAACAAACTTTGCACCCCTAGTCAATCGCATACTATCTTCGTCAACACCAGCCAAGAAAACACCACTTATATTTTTTAACAAGTCATAAAATAACGCACTGCGCCCCCTATATCCCTTACCTGCCGAATAAAACTGAGAAGGATGCTCCTTCACTACAATCATCACATCATTTGGAAGAATCTTCCTTAACTCTAAAATTACCAACAACTGATCATGGTACCTACCGCCATCAGGGTTAGTGGTCCTTTCCGGTTCAAAATGCAAAGGAAAATAAACATAATTACCTACTTCTTGAATACCAACACATACCTTTTTATAAGCTGAGTAAAGATTTTTTCTCCGAAGTTTCTTTGACACATTTCGAGAATAGATGCCAAATCGATACGGGTTAATCGGGCTATATTCACACCGAAGTCTCATACCAATATTGTGCTTAAAATCTTTCAGTGAATCAGAAAGACCGCTCGTCAGCATTCGTACTATTTTATTTTTTATTTTTTCTCTTTCTTGCAGCTTTATCATATAAGAAGGAGAATATGTCGAATCTTTTTTAAAACTAGAATAAATTAGATTGATATTTGAAGTGATTTTCTTATTAAATTTCTTTCTAGCACCATCGCTAGTTTGGAAATTATTTTCTATTATCCTCCCAGAAACCATATCTTCCATATACAACGCCGGCACGTGGACTACCGAGTTAAATCTAGCAATGTTAAGCTTACAGAAAAGTGCAATTTCGTATAACAGGTACTGGGCATGCGAATGCGGCATCTCTGCAACAACCATCGCATCTGGAGCCGTATCAGCTATTCGCTTTAACATCCATATTGACAATTTGTGAATGTAAGACTCTCTATCAAGTCTGGTAAAAGACCCATATAAGTCGAGCCTATCCAACATTTTCATACAAATGTCTTTTGCTCTGTAGTAATTTTCAGACTCAAAAAAATCATGAAGCTCGCCACTATACTTTACATTTTGTATTTTCCAAGGACGATGCACGAAATGAAGCATCCGAACAACAGCATCCCCAAAAACATTCTTCGCTTTTTGGTAATGTACGTCATCCCCTAGCCACAACACAGGAGTTGCAATTCCTTTGTTATGTAACTCAATAGACACATCAAACCAGTGAGGCATATTCGTCATACAGTATATGTATTTTTTCATACCAACTCTCTGAAGTATAGCTTTGTTGAATAATCAAACATTATTCAAAATACCATTGGAAGCCAACAGCAACCTTCTAATCTACAATATCGGAATAAGAACATTGTCGCTTAATTTCACCATGTGAAAATTCAATAATCCGATCACAACGCTGCAACGTAGAAAGTCTATGCGCGACCATCAATATGGTTAAATCTCTATTGGAATTATGGATGGATTTCATAACCTCTTTCTCTGTTTCATAATCAAGCGCACTTGTAGCCTCATCAAAAACTAAAACCTCTGCTTCTTTGTACAATGCCCTTGCAATACCAATGCGCTGCCTCTGACCTCCAGAAAGTCTTATGCCCTGCTCCCCAACCAAAGTGTCGTAGCCCAATTCCAATGAGTTTATGACTTCATCGATATGCGCATCTCTAGCAGCAAGTCTTACCTTGTCTAAATTAATATCTCTTTTGCTTAATCCAAAAGCGATATTTTCAGCCACAGTGGCATCCGCAAGAAAAATCATCTGAGGAACATGTGCAATTCTCTTTTGCCAAGATCGGCTATTTTTTGCATCAATACGCACCCCATCCACACACAAACTTCCTTTTGTTGGTAAAAGCAAAGCCATAAAAAGATCTAAAAATGTACTTTTTCCACTTCCCGTCTTACCAATTATTCCAATGCACGCACCTTTTTCTATAGAAAAACAAAGATCCTTTACTGCAAGCGAAGAATCTTCATTGTACTGATATTCAACATTATTAAATACAATTCCAGAACTCAATGTTATATTTTCTAAATCACCCTGATTCGCTAAACTAAAATCTTGTTCAATTAACTCTAGAGTATCACTAAGCGATACTTCAGATGCCCTTATTGTAGAAAAATGAGAATATATTTGTTGTAAAGCTGGAAGCAGTTTTTGCGCACCCAAAGCAAAAGCACCCAAGACTGGTATAGCATGAATCAAACCGTCCATTTCTTGGCTAAGCTGGTAAGCTATAACAGCAACTATAACCATACTTAATGATTCGAATAAATATTTTGGCGTCTGACCTATAACATTAGTATTCGCCTGCGCCCTTCTCAAAGACAAATCAGACTTACGAAACCCCTTGTAATAGACTTCCTGCGTACTGTCTATCAATACATCTCTAATTCCACCCAAGCCTTCCTGTACAATTTTTACAATATTATTTGACCCTACGCTTATTGCCTTACTATTAATATAGAGTGCATTTCTTGTGAAAATAATAAGCAAACTATAGATTACTGAAAAAACAATAAACGTAAAGATTGTCACACTTGGTGATATAAAAAATAAAGCGAACACAATAAAAACAACAAGAATAATCGAACTTAAGATCCCAAGAGACGGATTAATCACACCACCTAAAACTTGATCAGTTTTTCTTGTAACCGCAGAGATCACCTCACTGCTATTACGTTTCGCATGAACATGATACGGCTGGTACAATGTTCTTCGGAACATTTCAGAACTAAAATCCGTTCCTATAACCTGGCCCAACCTAGCTTGATACCAAAGCAGCAAGATTCGAAAAAAACCTGACAGTAGTGCTGCAGTAATAAAACCCATTATTACAAGAACTACCGCATCGTCCGGTTTCTTTATTGCCAGAGCATCTAAAAACGGCTTGGCGTTTTGATGCTGCATTACAATTTCCGGATCTGCCAGAACAGACAAGAATGGAATCACAGCGCCAATAGAAACAACCTCAACAAGAGATGTTAAAATTATTAAAACTAGTAGCAAAAAAACTTGAATTCGCCGACGCGAGGAAAAATGCGCCCAAAGTCGTTTATTTAAAGACAGTATATCCACACTTCATAATCTACGATAAAGAACCCACGTACCAGTCCATTGCCTCATCCAGCCCTTCAGCAATGCGATGGCTTGGAGCATAACCAACGAGACTTTGAGCCTTGCTGATATCTGCTAATGAGTGGCGCACATCGCCAGGGCGGAAATCGCGATAAGTTGGTTGATTAACTTCAAGACCATCAACTCGCTCAACCAAGCGATCCCCAATCATTTTGTAAAGGTCATTCAAGCTAGTGCGATCATTCAAAGCACAGTTATAAACTTGATCACTTGCTTCTTCTTTTTGCGCCATAGCCGAAATAATGTTCATCTGTACTGCGTTATCGATGTAACAGAAATCTCTGCTAGTCTCGCCATCACCATTAATAAACACCTCTTCGCCAGCGATGATGCTAGCCACCCACTTGGGAATAACTGCGGCATAAGCACCATTAGGGTCTTGACGCTTACCAAAAATATTGAAGTAACGCAGACCTACCGTTTTAAAACCATAGGTACGCGCAAACACTTTTGCATATAACTCATTAACATACTTAGTTACTGCATAGGGACTTAGCGGGTTGCCTATTTTGTCTTCGACTTTCGGTAAGTCTGGGTGATCACCATAGGTAGAACTTGAAGCTGCATAAACAAAACTTTTAACTTCTGCATCGCGTGCTGCAACCAACATATTCAAAAAGCCATCAATGTTAGCCTTGTTGGTACGGATAGGATCTTGAATAGAACGCGGCACAGAACCTAATGCCGCCTGATGCAAGACAAAATCAACCGCATGGCTTGCGCCATCATGCTCCCAAGTCATTGCCTTTTGGCAATCTCCAAGTACTCGAATATCACCTTCAATAAAATAAAATAAGGCTGAGCGATCTTCGCCAGCAGTTTGCTTTGCATCCGCAACCGCTTGATCAAGATTGTGCTGATGCCCTGTTTCAAAGTTATCCAAACCCACCACACGCTGATTTAGACCAATTAACTTTTCAACAAGGTTAGAACCAATAAAACCTGCTGCGCCAGTAACTAACCACGTGTATTGCTTATCGGCTAGCTCATTATGGATTTCATCGTAGCGAGTCATTACAACCTCCCGTCAACTTGGTCTGCTTCTAATATATATTTAATGTCGAACAATACGTGATTGCTCTTACCGAAAGCGCGAATCGCTTCGACGCCCATCTGTGTAAATTCGTTATGCGCCACGGCAAGCAAAATAGCGTCATAGTGACCTGGCTGAGGCGCGTCTACCGGCGTAATACCATATTCATGTTTACTCTCTTCTTTGCTCACCCAAGGGTCATAAACATCAACATTACAGTTAAAGCCTTGGAATTCTGCAACCAGATCAACGACGCGCGTGTTACGCAAATCAGGGCAGTTCTCTTTAAACGCCAAACCCATAATCAAGATATTGGCATCCACAACATGAATGCGCTTTTTGGTCATAATCTTAGCGACTTGGTCAGCCACATAACCGCCCATGTTGTCGTTAATACGACGGCCAGCCAAGATCATTTCAGGGTGATAACCTACCTCTGTGGCTTTGTGCGTTAAGTAGTAAGGGTCAACACCAATACAGTGCCCGCCAACCAAACCCGGGCGGAATGGCAAAAAGTTCCATTTCGTACCAGCCGCCTTCAGCACTTCTTCAGTATCAATAGAGAGCTTGTTAAATATTAAAGCCAACTCATTAATCAAGGCGATATTGACATCACGCTGCGTGTTTTCAATTACCTTTGCCGCTTCGGCAACTTTGATAGAACTGGCTTTGTGCGTACCTGCTGTGATGATGCTGCCGTAAAGTGCATCAATCATATCGGCAATTTCGGGAGTAGACCCAGAGGTCACTTTTCTAATCGTGGTAACCCGGTGCTCTTTATCACCTGGGTTAATACGCTCGGGGCTATAGCCACAGTAGAAATCTTGATTGAAAACCAGGCCAGATTCAGCCTCTAGGATAGGCACGCAAACTTCCTCCGTCGCACCAGGGTAAACAGTTGATTCGTAAATGACGACATCACCCTGCTTAAGTAACTTCCCAATAGCCGAACTCGACTTCTCCAACGGAGTCAGATCAGGACGCTTGTGCTCGTCAATCGGGGTAGGCACAGTAACAATAAAGATTTTGCAGTCACGAATATCTTCAGGATCAGTAGTAAAACTTAACTGACTTGCAAGAACTAATTCTTGAGGTTCTACCTCAAGCGTATTGTCTTCGCCACGTTTTAGTTCGTCGACCCGTGCTTGATTAATATCAAACCCAATCGTCTCATACTTTTTGCCAAACTCGACTGCGAGAGGAAGACCAACGTAACCCAAACCAATTAAAGCAATTTTCATACTAAAAATTTCCTACCCTTTAAGTATTTCATTATTTCACCTGATGCTTGATTCAAATCTAAAAGATAGGTGTCAATTATTATTTCTGGTAGCAAAGGAACTTCATAAGGCGAGTCAATGCCCGTGTAATTTTTTATCTCGCCTGCCCTGGCCTTTTTGTACAAACCCTTCACATCACGACTTTCGCAAACATTTAAAGAGGCATTGCAGTAAATCTCAATAAAATCACCATGAGGAAACAAGCTTCTCGCCATCTCTCGGTCAGCTCTAAAAGGGCTAATAAAGGCCGTCAAAGCAATAATGCCCGCCTCGGTCATTAGCTTTGCTGCTTCTCCAATGCGGCGTATGTTTTCTTTTCTGTCGTCCTCTGAAAAGCTTAAGTTCGACGAAAGACCATGTCGCACGTTATCCCCATCTAGCACAAAGGCGCGACAACCTCTCTCATAAAGTTTTTTCTCAACCGCATGGGCGAGCGTAGATTTACCAGAACCTGACAGGCCAGTAAACCAAAGTACAAAGGATCTATGTCCATTCAGCGTTTCCCGATCTTGCCGAGTTATTAGTGATTGCTCCCAAACCACATTAGCACTTTTTTTATTCATAGCCTTCTTAAACAATTACAGCGGCGATGCGCACGCTAAAAAATAAGGATTTAATAACGAGACAGCGTTTTGATTACAGCCAAGCGGCTTCATTTCAGGCAAGGCTAAAACTTGACCACCTGCGGCCTCAACCACGGCCTGGGAGGCAGCAGTATCCCATTCAGAAGTCAGCCCAAGCCTTGGATAAAGATCTGCCTTACCCTCTGCAATAAGACACAGTTTTAAAGAACTGCCCATCGTTACGATCTCTACATCCTGATAGTCTCTCATAAAGGCTTTAAACTCATCTGACTAATGTGATCGGCTACTCACCACAATCCAATTAGCAATACTTGCAGGTCGCGACCTAACTGTTATCGATTTCTCAACACCACCTTCGAATTTAAAAGCACCTGAAGATTTATCACCGCTCTATTTGATCATTAGTTAACATATTGATTTAATGCGTGATTATATTTTTAGCTGTGGCTTGAGTCTTACCAGCAAAAAATCTCGATAATGGCTATTATCGTAAGCTAATTCCCACCCGAAATGCAATAGCTACCGCACGACAATTAGGGCAAATTGAAGCATTTTCTCATACGGGAAGATTATATACTTTTAATTATTATCCATAGCATATTTGAGATTTATTTTGAACTGTAGATTCGGTTTTATTTGAATGTAAAATAATCTATTTTTATCAAAATTCATTAATGTGTCAAAGCATTCATAGAAAAATCATTGATTATCTGGTCCTCACACTTCCATTTATCCTGATAACCCTTAAAAATGTTGGTAACGTATGGCTTTTACTTCTGGTGATCATTGGTGGGTATTTGTTTCTTTTCGATAGGGATAGAATAAGACTATCCTCTGAGGTGAAACTCTTCTCGTGGATATCTGTTGTCTATTTCTTGATCTTTGCTCTTTCAAATTACTTAAATGGTGCCAATAGTTATGAGGACTATAGTGATTTAGCCAAAAAGTTACATTTTTTATTAATCCCCTTGCTTTCTATCGCAATTTCACAGACTCGAATTTCTCTAAGACAGGTTTTGGTCAGCGGATTAATAGGCCTCTTCTTTGGGCTCATCTACCAATATTATCAATATTTTCATCTCGATATTGTTAGCGCCTCTGGTCTTTTTAACTCAAATATCTATGGAGATATTCTTGCCCTATACTCAATTTTTGCATTTGTTTTTATGATTACTCATCGCAAGTTTTATGAGAAATTTTTAAGCCTTGCTCTATTCTTATTCGGATCCTATGGAGTTGTATTAACTAATAGTCGGGGGTCAATTTTGGCCCTCCTGGCCCTTGTGATAATAACTCTATTTATTCAATATAAATCTAGCAAGAAACAACTCTTGATGTTCATACTTGCACTTTTATCAGTTGTGGTTTTGGTTACTTTGCTGGACCCTTCCGTACAAAAAAGATTTGATCTCGCCTATCAAGAAATTGAACTTTGGCTCAGTGGTGAAAAATTAACGACTAGTGTGGGTTATCGTCTTGAATATATCAGGTCAGGTTTCTTGGCATTTATGCACTCTCCTTGGTTTGGCTTGGGTATGTTTGATCCTCAGGTATTGTTGAGTGAATATTCTAGAATCAAATCACCACATTCCCACCTTCACAATGAGATAATAGGTCATCTCTTATCAGCTGGCCTAATGGGGATTGTAGGATATTTTGCAATATTGTATGCGCCTTTTCATATCTTCAAGAAAAATCTTCAGATTAAAGAAAACCGATTAGCGGGATTGATTGGACTTAACCTTGTTATCGGGTTTTTTCTTTTTGGTCTCACTCATGTGACATTCCAGCAAGAGGTTATCAATTCAGTATGGATGTTTTATTCTTTTTATTTGATTGCACAGATCAAACCATCAAGATGCTAGTAATAGTAGCTCTTGAACCAATTAGCAAAGTTTGCAACTCCCATTTCTATAGAAGTTGCTGGTCTGTAGTCGAAATCAGTAATCAAATTAGAAACATCTGCATAAGTATCAGGGACATCCCCAGGTTGAATCGGTAAAAACTCTTTATCCGCTTCCCTTCCAAGAGAGATCTCAAGTTCGGAAATATAATCCAATAGATTAACTGGGTTATTATTTCCAATGTTATAAACTCTCCAGGGTGCTAAACTCGATGAAGGGTCGGGATTTTCACCAGACCAGGCTGAATTTGAAGTTGCTGGATGATCAAGAACTCGGATTATTCCTTCAACAATATCATCAATATAGGTAAAGTCTCGACGATGATTGCCATAGTTAAAGACCTTAATCGTCTCTTTGTTCATTATTGCATGTGCAAACTTTTGTAGAGCCATATCTGGGCGATCCCAAGGCCCATAAACTGTAAAGAATCTTAACCCAGTTGTTGGTATGTTATATAAATGACTATAGGTATGCGCCATTAACTCATTCGCCTTTTTGGTTGCAGCATATAGGCTCAGTGGATGGTCAACGTTATCATTTACAGAAAATGGCATCTTAGTATTAGCACCATAAACGCTTGATGAACTGGCATAGACCAAGTGCTCAACATTATTATGTCTACAACCCTCAAGAATATGCCCAAAACCCACTAGGTTACTATCGATGTATGAGAGTGGGTTTTCAATTGAATATCTAACACCAGCCTGAGCTGCTAAATTCACAACTCTTTGTGGTTGGAATTCCTTGAAAATAGCAGCAACCTGATCTCGATCAGCAAGGTCAATTTTTTGATGACTATAACTTAGATTATCTTTAAAAAAACTTAGCCTATCATCTTTAAGCTGTGGATCATAGTAGTCGTTATGATTATCTATGCCAATCACTTCATCTCCACGATCCAAAAGTCTTTGTGAGAGTGCTGAACCAATAAAACCTGCCGCTCCAGTTACTAATATTCTCATGAATCTTTCCCAAAAAGATCTCTAGTGAATATCTTTTCATTTACATCAATCAACTCATCTGTTTTTCTATTCGCAATGATTACATCTGATATCTTTTTAAAATCATCAATATCTCTTATGACTCTGGAATTAAAAAAACTAGATTCACTTAATTCAGGTTCATAAACAACAACCTCGATCCCTTTTGCTTTAATTCTTTTCATTACTCCTTGGACGGAAGAGGCTCTGAAGTTATCTGAATCTGATTTCATAATAAGTCGATAGACGCCAACTATTTTTGGTTTTTTAGCAATGATACTATCTGCGATAAAGTCCTTCCGTGTAGTATTGGAGTCAACTATTGCTTGGATTATATTCTGAGGTACGTCATTAAAATTTGCTCGAAGTTGCTTAGTATCTTTTGGCAAACAATAGCCACCATAACCAAAACTTGGATTATTGTAAAAATTCCCAATCCTAGGATCTAGACATACACCCTCAATAATTTGTCTGCTATCAAGTTTATGAATCTGAGCATACGTATCCAATTCATTAAAAAAAGACACCCTCATTGCAAGGTATGAGTTAGAGAAAAGTTTTATTGCTTCCGCTTCAGTTGAATCAGTCAAAAGAACATCAATCTTTTTCTTCTCAGCTGCATCAAGCAAAAGATCTGCAAACTCTTGAGCCCTTGGAGATTGCTCCCCAACGATAATTCTTGACGGGTAGAGGTTATCGTACAAAGCAAACCCCTCTCTTAAAAACTCTGGCGAGAAAATTAAATTTTTGCAACCAAAATCTCGTTTAAATTTCTGGGTATAACCTACTGGAATAGTTGATTTTATGACCATCACCGCATTAGGGTTTATAGTCTTGACATCTTGGATTACACTTTCAACAGAAGTAGTATTGAAGTAATTAGTCTCAGGGTCATAATCTGTTGGTGTGGCAATCACAACAAATTTTGCATCCTTGTATGCTTGCTCTTTATCAGTAGTTGCTGTTAGGTTAAGTTCTTTATTTTTAAGAAATCTCTCTATTTCTTGATCTCGAATGGGAGATATTTTTTGATTGATAAGATTAACTTTATCTTCAACAATATCAATTGCGAAAACCTCATTCTTTTGAGAAAGAAGAACAGCAATCGATAGTCCAACATAACCTGTGCCTGCAACTGCTATTTTCATAAAACTAGAATATTAATAATTATATTGCTTATTTTAGTTTAGATATAAAACGATAAGCATCAAGATCTTCAATCATATCTTGTTCAATGCTTTTAATTGTTCTCAGCACTTTTCTTTTATATTCTTTAGCTTTAGATTCCAAATTAGGGCCACGTGCAATTTTCTGATCGACATCCTCTTGTGCTCTGGTGTAATAATGATTTAGTTGAATATTTTCAGAGGAATAAAAATTTTCCAAATTTCTATTTTTAAAATTGGACTTTATGCCCCTATCATTATGTGTAATTTCAGAATGATTAGTGAATATTGAATGCACCCTTAAATCAGTAACTTTGATTGGGTCAATGATCATTTTAAATTGCCTTATTCCTGGCTCATTGCTCATTGGATTCTTAGCGCGAGAAGTAAAACTTGCCACTACTCCTTCCTTAGGAGTGATCTTGTGACCATTAGTTGAAAACATATGCCACGGCAGAGATATATTATCAACATCGCCTAGTCCGCCTAGGGCATCATTTAAAGTCTTGTGCTTTTTAGGAAATATAAATTCATCGATATCGATAAATGTCATCCATCGATAGAATTTTCCAAAATTTGATACCGCATGTGCATAAGCCAAAACTTGGTTATGAATCTCCCTTCCAAGTCTTGTATCCTCCATTCTTTGCCCCCAAGGAATCACCGTTAACTCATTAGGGTTTAATACTTTTTGGATATTCTGGATTGTATTGTCTGTTGAATTGTCATCATAGATATAGAAATGACTTACTCCGGCTTTATGGTGAAATCTTGCCCATTCAGATATATATTTTTCTTCATTTTTAACGATAGCCGCTATAGCAATCCCAGACCTATCAAATATCTTCTCTGACTGTTTAATAGAAATCTTGGAGATCTTAAATTTTTCTTTTAATCTTGATAGAAACATAAAAAATAAATTAGCAATTGTCAGTTGACTCTTCTAAATAAAGCTCGACCAATTCTTAAATGTACAAATTGCATTTCAAATCCTAGAGAGTTAAGATAATTGGTTTGAATTGAAAAAGTTTCTTCTTTTTCAATGCCCCTCTCATATCCACCGTCAATGGCAACATATTCAATATTTTGAAGTATTTTTTTTGCACCTTGCAGAATTTCTGGCTCAAACCCCTCGGCTTCCAGTTTAAACAACTTAATATTTCTTACTTTATGCTTTTCACAAAAAGAATCTAATGTAGTTACATCTATTGAAACCTTCTCAGAATATTTTTCAGGTTCAATGATGCTTGAATCCGCCTTTCTGCTATTAAGATAAAAAGTTTGAGTCTCGTTTTTATTGCCAAGACCTATTGAGAAACATCTAGAATTTTTTGCATTTAATAAAATCGCATTAAACTCTTCTTGGCTCGGCTCAAAAGCAATGTAATTATCTGGTTTGATTTTATTTTCCAGATACATATATAAGTCGCCAACATTCGCACCACATTCGATAACTATATCTTCTTTATTAAATTCTATGAGGTGAATTCCATAGGTCTTTGCTAAACTTTCTGCCCTATAATTGAGTCCTTTCCTGTAATGCCTAAAACCCCTCTGTCTGATAGAGAAAAATTGAAACCTTTCACCTTCTTTTGCGCAGTAAACTTTGTTGACATCATCATAATAGAATCTAATTTTTCTATTTAAGACAAACATTTGAAGATTTTTAAAAAACAAAAATATTTTTCTCATATATGGCTTTAAAAAATTTAAAACATAGTTTATAGGATCAAACCATCAATGAATATTAACTGTAATAGAGATTAAATAAAAATAAGTTTTGAAGATTTGAAAAAGTTAACCGGATCGCTTGATTGAATTGGTAGTGATAGGTGGACTTGAACCACCGACCCCAGCATTATGAATGCTGTGCTCTAACCAGCTGAGCTATATCACCACACAAGGGAGTTATTATCGAAATTTTGCCTATAATTGTCAAGTAAATAGTCAACAAACCCTCGATTAAATGATAAAACTTGCTATCACTGGTGGAATTGCCTCAGGGAAGTCTGAACTTTCAACTTTTCTAAAAGATAAAGGGGAAGTGGTGATAGATTTAGATGAAATCTCACATCAGTTGACTGACAATAATTCAGATGTTATCAATGACATAGTTCAGCAATTTGGAGAAAAGATTAAAAATCCAACTGGCTCGATTAATAGAAAAGAACTCTCAAAAGTAGTTTTTGACGATCCTCAGAAAATGCTAACTCTTGAGAAAATTCTTCATCCGCAAATAAGGAAGGCAATGTTTGATGAGATCAACTCTCTTAAAACTGAAAGAGTTTTCGTTGAGGTTCAACTTCTTGCTGAAAAACAGATGGCCGATCTTTTTGATCACATTGTTCTTATGTCGGTTTCTAGAAAGACACAGATAGAAAGATTGAAAAGTAAAAGAGCTATAAGCAAAGATCTTGTGAATCAGATACTCGACAAACAATTGAGTAATGAAAAAAGAATAGAAAAGTTACAAAAATTTT
>Ga0255760_10001156_pt1 | contig 25844 bp, 16 predicted proteins | sample 071ome_25_FD_179960 | JGI IMG/M metagenome (GOLD analysis project Ga0255760, IMG submission 179960) | Coastal salt marsh microbial communities from the Groves Creek Marsh, Skidaway Island, Georgia - 071410BT metaG (version 2) | ecosystem: Environmental > Aquatic > Marine > Intertidal zone >...
GGTCAGCCTGAAAAACACCAGCCTGATTCCCAAAACGGAACTGTTCTATGCCTATTTGTTCCGGATACATCGTATTTTTGGAGATGACCATCCCGCGGGCAACTGGGATTCAGACTCACACTTGTTCCATGTTGCCTATGACCTTGGAAAACCAGGCAAACTGACCGGTTATGGTTACCTGCTCGATCTACAGGACGCGCTGGCACTGTCGTCCGCCACTTTTGGGGGAAGTTTCGATGGAAAGTATCCGATCAACGAAGACTGGGCGGTATCATACAAAACAGAATTTGCGATACAATCCGACTACGGTGATAATCCTGTTGACTACTCTGCTCCGTATTACCATCTGAATGCAGGAGGGTTTTACAAGAAATTCAACTTCGGAGCCGGGTATGAAGTTTTGGCAAGCGACAACGGGACCATCGGCTTTTCAACTCCACTGGCTACGGCGCATGCATTCAATGGTTGGGCAGATACATTCCTGGGGACGCCGGCAGATGGTCTTGAAGACATGTATGCCTGGATTGGATACAACCTACCGGGCGGGGTTCCATTGAAAATCCTTTACCATGATTTCTCCGCAGAAGATGGAGGCAACGACTACGGTAACGAAGTCAACATACTTGCCACCAAAAAACTGGGCAAATACTTCAGTCTCCTTGCCAAGGCAGCTCTCTATCAAGATGGAGACGATGGCAGAGCCGGCCGCACAAGGTATTGGTTGCAGGCGGCATTCAACTTCTAAGTAGAAACAGCTTTAACACAACGATATGACCAGATCTCGTTCGAAACGGGGTCTGGTCTTTTTGCATTTGATTTCAGTCGCTTTGAAGGAAGAGGATCCTGTAGGCTATGCTCCAACTTGTTACACTGTGTTATGAAATTGAACAGGATTCATTCGCTATCGCTCATCCTTTTGAGTATTCAACACACCATCGTCTCTCAGGAGGTGACATCCAATGTCGCCTACACTCAATCAGGGCATGAGAGGCATGTATTGGACATCTACGCTCCTGAAAAAAAATCCTCGGTCAAACTGCCGGTCATTTTCTGGATTCATGGAGGGGGTTGGGTTGTTGGAGACAAAAGTGATGTGGCGCTGAAGCCAAAGGTATTCACGGAGAAAGGCTGCTTGATGGTGTCCACCAATTATCGCTTGCTGCCTGATGTGAACATGGAAACTTTGATTTCAGATATTGCCAAATCGATCGGGTGGGTACACCGGAACATTACAAAATACGGAGGTGATCCAAACCGCATCATCGTAGGGGGGCACTCTGCCGGAGCCCAACTTGCGGCATTGATCTGCATCGATGACCGTTACCTGAGACGCGAAGGGGTCTCCTTCGAAAGCCTGAAAGGATGCATCCCTGTAGACGGAGACACCTATGACATTCCCAAGATCATCATGACTGCGGAACATCGCCAAACCTTGTACGGCGGAAAAATGTTCACATTCGGTCACCGACAGAAATTTGGAAACGATCCTGAAAAACACGTGGATTTTTCAGCGGTGACTCATGTGACGAAAGACAAGAACATCCCCCCCTTTCTCATTCTCTATTTTTCCGGAAACCCGGACACCAACGCACAGGCTCGCTTGCTCGAGCGAAGATTACAACAAGCGGGCATCTCCGCCAAAGCTGTCGGTAAAAGAAACACCAACCACAGCCAGCTCAACAATGACATCGGCGACCCAAATGATCCGGTGACACAGGAAGTCTACAAGTTCCTCCATCCCCTGATCCAATAACCCTGAGGCCAACCAAAGGTAGAGCGTGTCGTCCCCGACGCGCAACCCTTGTGGTCCACAAATCTCAAATGGCGCCCAAAGGGAAGCCGGCAACCTTACCCAATCACCATTATCTTAAAATCCACCATTCAAAATCCACCCATCAACATCTACGAAGGCATCGGGCTCATGTCCGGAACTTCCATGGACGGCATCGATCTTGCCTTTTGTCGTTTCACGGAACACCGCAGACCAGAAGAGACCGGAAAAGGTGCCACAACTCCCTGGGCTTATGAGATATTGAGAGCTGAAACGTTTCCCCTACCACATGACTGGAAACAAAGATTACAGGAATTGAACAACTGCAGTGCTGCTGTATTCGCTCGGACGGATGTCGAATTCGGACACTTCCTGGGACGCAGCATTTGCAAATTCATCCAGGACCAGGATATCCGGCCACAATTCATTGCCAGCCATGGGCAGACGATCTTTCATCAACCCGAAAACAGTTTCACGACTCAAATTGGCGACGGAGAATCGATTGCGTCCTATCTTGAGGTCCCCCTGGTAACACAATTTCGAAATAAGGACGTGGCGCTTGGAGGTCAGGGTGCGCCGTTGGTTCCTTTCGGAGAAAAACTTTTGTTCCCACCGGATTACCTGTTTTTAAATCTGGGTGGCATTGCCAATTTGACCTGCGGAAATCTGGCATTCGATGTATGCGCCTGCAACATGGCTCTCGACTGGTTGGCGGGACAACTGTCACTGAAGCGGGGTTTTGATCCGGAAGGCCGATACGCTGCCTCAGGACAAATCATTCCAGCATTGCTCCAGAACCTTGAATCTCTCTCCTGGTATCATGTACCTCCCCCCAAAAGCCTGGGCAAAGAATGGTTTGAGTCAGCGATGATGCCTTTGTTCGATAAAGAAAGCCGCCCTGTGAAAGACCAGTTGGCAACCTGCGTGGAGCATATCGCAACCCGGATAGTCAAGACGCTTGCAGATGAAATCCCCAAACCCGGCTCACTTCCATTGCTGGTGTCAGGAGGTGGAGCTCACAACGCTCACCTCATCCATACCCTACAGCACAAAATAAACACCGCCCGACTCCCCATCCATCTCACATCCGATCCAATGCTCACGGATTTTAAAGAAGCCATGATCTTTGCCTTCCTTGGACTCCAGGCATTACTGGGCAAAACCAACACTTTGACATCGGTAACGGGAGCCAGCCAATCCTGTATCGGAGGAAGCATTCACCTGCCGCCAAACATCAAAGGATTTCGACTGCCATTGACGCCTTGTGCTTCAGGGGTTTGAATGGCGCCTGGATTAATCACTTGAAAGAACACGGTTCATGTCACCCATCCTGATACTCATTGTTGTTGCTGTCTATTTTGGCGTGCTGTTTCTCATTTCACTGAGAACCGGTCAAAACGCCAACAACGCCACTTACTTTACCGGAAACAGAGCCTCACCCTGGTACCTGGTGGCCTTCGGCATGATCGGAGCCTCGCTTTCCGGGGTGACATTCATATCCGTGCCCGGCTGGGTAGCCACCAGCCAGTTCTCTTATATGCAGATGGTGCTCGGTTACCTGATCGGATACGCTTTCATCGCTCTGGTGTTGATGCCTCTGTATTACCGCATGCAGTTGACTTCGATTTATGGGTATCTCGAATCACGCTTTGGAAAAGTTTCCTACAAGACCGGAGCAGCCTTCTTCCTTTTGTCGCGAACCATCGGGGCGGCTTTCCGGCTTTACCTCGTCGCAATCGTATTTCAGTTTATCCTTCAGAAATTCGGTGTAGCCATTCCCTTTGCGATACCCGTCGCGATTTCAATCGCCCTCATCTGTTTGTATACCTACCGGGGCGGTATCAAAACCGTGGTTTGGACGGATACACTTCAGACATGCTGCATGCTGGCGTCGGTCGGATTGACTGTATGGTGGATAGCCGGAAATATGGACCTCAGCGTCAGCGGCATTGTGGATACCGTTTCCGATAGCAAATACAGTCAAATCTTCTTCTGGGAATCAGGCCCCAAAAACTTCTTTATGCAAATCATGAGCGGCGCATTCATCGCCATCGTGATGACAGGACTGGACCAGGACATGATGCAGAAAAACCTCACCTGCAAAAATCTCAAGGAGGCACAACTAAACATGTTCAGCTTCAGCACGGTCCTGATCGTGGTCAATCTTGCCTTTCTGACTCTGGGCGCGCTGCTTTACATTTATGGCAATCAAGAAGGGCTGATTCAAGAGACGACAAGGGATGGAACATTCCAATTATTGATGAAGGATAGCGCAACAGGAGCAATGACGGAGCGAACCACTGATTACCTCTTCCCCATCCTGGCGATCGACTACCTGCCTGGAGCAGTTGGCATCCTGTTCATTCTGGGGCTCGTGGCTGCCGCCTATTCGTCTGCTGATTCCGCATTGGCAGCATTGACCACCAGCTTTTGTGTGGATTTTTTAGGATTCAGAAACGATCAAACCACGCCTGAAAAAGAAGCACTTCAACAAAGACGACGTCAGCAGGTTCAACTCGGCTTCTCGGTGTTGCTCTTTTTGGTGATATTAATGTTCAAAGGTTTGAACAATGAGGCGGTCATCGCCCAGATCTTCAAAGCAGCAGGGTTTACCTACGGTCCCCTGCTGGGACTTTATGCATTTGGTTTGTTTACCAGCCGGAAAGTGCGCGATCAATGGGTTGCTCTGGTTTGCGTGGGAGCCGCCACACTCAGTTTTATCCTGAACTGGAATGCCGTCAAATGGTTCGGCACGGCTATCGGATTTGAGATTTTGATTTATAATGGAGTGTTGACCTTTATGGGCCTCCTGATGATTTCACGCAAAGGGAGTCATTCAAAAGATAAATCGTCACGGTGAAATTATCTTCGAATGGAACAGAGAAGAACTCATTGGAAAAAATTTTGAAGTTCTCCTTTCGCTGAAGCACCAAAACCCAAAAACGGTCACGGATAACGATCACCTCAATCAGGTGTTCATGGACTACCTTGGGGTATCCGGATTTAAGATGAAAGCCCTAACGAGAAGCGGCAAACCTTTCGATGCGGAAATGAGTTTCAAGACAATGGACACAGAATCAGGTCCCATGATAACCGCTGTCATTCGAAACACTTCTCCGAACCTGCTGTAAACTCAACCCCCAACAGCCCCCCTACCACATACTTCTCCTGGGCACAGTTTACAGCTTGAATACACTCCTGTGTGATGCATATCGTTCGAGTGTTGTTTCGGCAACACATCACGCTAAAGGAAGAGGAAACGTCAACAAATCGATTCATATGAAAAATCAAATCGAACGAATGATTCACCAGACCGCACTTCTCAGTGTCATGTTAGGTTTGGGCTCAGCTCATGCCGCTACTCTGGTGGCCCACTTTCCATTGGATTCCGATGGAAACTCTGCGGACGGCAACTACGTTGCCAGTGAAGAACTGGATGTTGAATACGGCGGAGAAGGTGCCAACGGCAACACTGGCACTTCAGCTTATTTCAACGGAGCCAGCAGCGTCATCCATCACGATTGGAATTCCGATCTCAATCCCGAAAGCTTCACGCTCGCTTTCTGGGCAAGATCCGAAGGAGGCTCCGGCACCTGGAACTCTCCGATCACCAGTCGACACGATCTCAATGCCGAGGGACAAGCCAGCCAGGGATACCTCGTCTACGACAGCAATCCCACCGGGTCCTGGACGTTCTGGAGTGGGAATGGAAGTGATCCCGGCAACTGGCAGACACTGGACGGTCCGGAAGTTTTACTGGGAGAATGGCAGCATGTCGCCATTACTTATGACAACTTGCTCAAGGTGAAAAAACTTTTCGTTGACGGTGAACTGGCCGCCGAATCTGACGACTCCCTCACCCCGAACGATACGACGCCGTTCAACATTGGAGCCGGACAAGACTTTGGGGACGGATTCTGGTTCCTGGGAGATCTGGACGACATCGGTCTTTGGGATGGAGCTCTTTCCGCCAATGACATTCAGACCGTAATGAATGATGGCGTTGCAGCTTTCCAGCCTGAAAACCCGGACCGTGACGGTGACGGCATTTTGAATGAACATGAGGCGCAATTCGGTTTGGATCCGGATGTGGCGGACAGCGATTCCGACAAAGATGGGGATGGACTCACCGCCATCGTGGAAATCACCGAACTCGGCACCGATCCCACCAAGGCTGATACGGACGAAGACGGACTCGATGACAAAGCCGAATCCAACACAGGTGTCTTTGTCGACGCCTCCAACACCGGCACCAACCCTCTGGTGGCCGACACCGATGGTGACGGTCTGACAGATGGAGAAGAAGTCAGTTCGGATGGACCCGGCACCCATCCGCTGAAATCCGATACCGATGGCGATGGTTTTGCTGACAATACAGAAATTCAAAATGGAACCGATCCTTTGGACAAGGCCAGCAAACCCTCACCGCTGGTCGCCTTTTGGCCACTGGATGATGGCGGGGAATCGGCCGATGGTAAATATGTACCGGTAGAAGATCTGGCATTCTATGGCGATCCGGGAGCACGTGACTTCACGGGAACATCCGCCTACCTGGATGGGGAATCTGTCATTCAATTCGAACACACAGCTGACTTGAATCCGACTTCCTTCACTCTCTCACTTTGGGCTAATTCAGAAGGAGGTGCCGGCACCTGGAACTCACCGCTGACCAGCCGTGATGAACAAGGCAATCCACCTACCGGTTACCTGATCTATGACAGTAACCCCTCCGGTTCCTGGACCTTCTGGAGCGGCAGCGGTGGCGGTGGGTGGCAAACCCTAGATGGACCAGAAGTCAATCTGGGTGATTGGGATCATGTGACCATTTCCTACGACGACGCCACTCAAACCAAAAAGCTCTACGTGAATGGATCATTGGTATCCGAAGGCAACAGTAAAATCACACCGAACAATTCCACCCCCTTCAACATTGGTGCAGGACAGGACTTCGGTGACGGTTTTCACTTCATCGGAAATATTGACGACATCGCCCTGTTCCGGGTTCCGTTGTCAGACGGTGACATCGCCTTCATCTATGAGAATGGAGTGCAGGCTTTGCTGGACAAAGGCATCGAAGAACCTCAGACGGCAGGATCGGTCCAATCCATTGCCCTCTCGGATGGCAGTGTGGTCATCGAATTTGAAGGAGCACTCAAAAGTTCCGAATCCGCATCAGGCCCCTATACGGAAGTGGATGGAGCCAGTTCGCCTTATACGGTCCAACCGGAAGGCAGTGCGAAGTTTTTCATTGCCGAGTAAGGTAATCCTTCAATCATTTTGCTCATAAAATTCAACTCGGAATCCCATCTGGGGTTCCGAGTTCATTTTGGACAGACAGCCGAATAACCTATTAAACATTCAAGTCCCAGTCCGACACATCTGGTGTCAAGGTGTCGGCATCCCAATACGCGCGGTCCTGACCAAGTTCCCAGGGAGAAGGTCCGACAAATGAGCTGCGCCGTCCCTGCATGCTCATGGAGCCTTGAATGCGATCTATCGTCACGATTCCAAACAAAGGATCTTTGTAGGGCACGGTATACTTGATGTACGGGTGCTCCTTGTCCACCTGCGCACTGTAGCGGATGTGCTGGTAATCACCTCCCACCCAAAAATAGGAAGCGCTGTTGATTTGAGGATAAACAATGTCGTTGAGGGTGCGCACATAATCCCGATGGTGATGCCCGGAAAAGCAGGCGATGACCTGGCGCTTTCCTACACGTACGTTGAACTTCTCCATTATCTCCCGAACTTCGTCCCCGTTCTGCACGCCCCCTTTATCTTCGCGTTCCAAACTCTGATGCACGAAAACAATGACCGGAAGATCCGTTTTTTCCAACTCTGCAGACAGCCATCGCCGTTGATCTTCTGCAATAAAACGTGGATAGCCACCGGCATGGTTTTCGGGCCTGTCATTCCCATCCAGCACGATGAATTTGATTCCTGATTGCTCGAAGGCGTAATACCGTGAAGGCATCTTCCACCAGGCGACGGTCTGTTCACGTGAAAAACCTCCGTCGGTATCGTGGTTACCCAAAACATGATAACGCGGTCCTTGATACCCATTCCAAATATCGAGAAAGGAACGGTTGGCCTCCTTGGGCACACAAAAATCTCCGAGCTGAACAATGAAATCGACCTTGGCCTGATTCATGGATTCAATAAATGCCGCCAGACGCTCATCAGCATCATGCATGATGTCCTTGTGCACATCGGCGATCACGCCGAAACGCAGCGGTCTGTCATTGCTTTGAGCCCAAGAGGGCCATTTGGATAGCAACAATCCTCCGCCCACGGCACTGAAACTTTTCTTCAAAAAGGTTCGGCGCCTCAAAAATACCTGATCATTCAAAGAATCCATATAAAGGAAAATGTTTTAAATATCGTAGTGGAGCGTCGGATAGGAGATACGGTGTATCCAACACCTGCAGCAACAATCGGTCATTGACGGTTTAAACATGAGAACTTCATAGATTTCTGACAATGACCCGAACACTTTCTCCAATGTTGAAATTCGACACCAATCAACATAAATCCCAGCAACCATATGGCTTACCTGCAATTGTAGCCAATGCTCCAATTCCAATTCGGTCTTCACAGATCTTGGCACGTCAACACATACTAAATCGGGGACCTCTTTGACCTCTGTCGATCGCATGTTCCGCAAATAATAATGCGTAAAAACGATCACTTCGGGTTCAAAAAAAATAAATTAATTTGCCGCACTCAAACCAACGCACTCACCAAAACATTGTTACCCACTAAATTTAAGATACTTACAATAATCCAAAATCTATCTCCGCAGTCGATCAATCATATATGCCATCGTATCTTTGTGCAGAACATCCGGAGCATCCGGATAGGCCAGTTCACATTCAACTCCCAACTCCAGGCAACGTTCCTGTAATTTGACTCCGAAGTTAGCACTGTGCGTTGGGTCTTTCTGATTCTGCCCCAGAGCTGGTTTTGCCGAGTAGATCATATAAATCGGAGGATCATCAGAACTCACCAATGCAAAGGGCGAATACTCAGCGATCCAAGGCAAGATGCTATCCCGCTCACCATAAAAAACATCAAACTGCGATTTACCATCCTTGGCGCTGAAACCAAACGCATGCCCACCATATCGACTATTGGGTGTCCAGTCCCGCATTTGTTTCGGATCCAACGTGGTTTGCGCACCAATCACCGCCGCACACCAGAGTCGCGTCGATTCACGCGCAACCGGATCATCGCTGTCAGGATCCGCCATGTCCGGATGAAACGCCAACCATAAACTGGAACAAGCACCCGCCGAACCACCGGAAGCACCGATGCGCTCCTTATCCATCCCCCACTCCTCAGCCTTGCTGCGGATGACTTGCAACGCACGCGCGGCATCGTGCAAAGGCCCTTTTACCGGGGGCACTTCCCCGTCCTTTGTCGCTTCGGCAATGAAACGATATTCCACACTGATAACAGAAATTCCCGCATCAAGATATGTGTGCAGTCTTGACTCGAGCCCATTCAAGCGGCCTCCAGCCACCCAGCCGCCACCGTGCAGAAACATCAATACCGGAGTAGGCTTGTCGGACTCGGCTTTCCACACGTGCATCACTTGTTTTGGATGCGAGCCATAAGGAACATCATAGTGCGTGGGGTTTGGAATAAAGCGTCTGGACAAAATGCGCTCTGCCTCGTCCTTTTCGATTTCGCGGAGGAAAATATTTCGCCATCGAATTTCTCCGCCATGGGTCTGCAACATGATCGGTCCCAGGGCTGGCAAAGGTTTTGACCGATCCCAATAGTTCTCCATCACGACACCATCCACAACAGGACGATTGTTCAACCAAACCCAGGTCCGGTCTCCGACCTGACGAATACGAAACTGGTTCCACTCACCAAAGGGTTTATCCATCAACATCAGTGGATCGCGGCCTAGTGTGTTTGGGGTATTGTTGAACAAACCACCCGAACCAAGATGAGGGCGACGCGTCGGACGTTTGGGATCAAACACCTGATTCTTATCCCAAATCTGAACTTGAGGAGTCCCACGAAGGTAGATACCACTGTCCGCCTTGGGAACGGTTTTATATTCAAGATGCAGCTCAATGTCGCCGTAATCCTTTTCTGTCGTGGCGTAAGGACCATGCCCGTCGTTGACCAGTTCCCCCTTCTCCACGCGCCAGTGTTTGGAAAATTCTTCACGCTGTTGCTTGAGGTTGGCCTCTTTCTTTTCCCCTTTCAATTTGACCGATTGATGCGGGTTCAAACCATACCACCCGGTCAGATCCTTGCCGTTGAAAATGGCATGAAAACCTTCGGGAGGATTGAGTTCCTGAGCAACGGATGTGAAGGCGCAGAGGAACATCAGCGCAGAAGACACTGATAAAAGAAAACGAGGTGAAATGCACATGGCATGATGCTGCACCGACACCCCACACCCGTCAAGCCCCCGCAAAGTGCCTAAAGAGTTAGTTACATAACGTTTCAAAAAACCTTTGATTTCGTTTATCCCACGTCCACATCGCGGACACTCACGAGCGGATCTCGGCGATCCAAACTCCCTGGCACTCCGCCGGGTAGGACGTGTCGTCCCCGACGCGTCACCCTTTTGGCATCCGAATTCCAGCACCATTGAGCTTTGGGAAGCCTTAGATTCTGGATAACCTGCTACTTTCGAAGCTTACCAATATGGCTTACGCGATGCCTCCACGTCAGGGTTTCCTTTGAATGGCATTTTTGAGCAGGTAAGTCACAAGGTGCGGACCGAGACGGTCCGATCTACCTGACGCCCCGCAGGTAAGACGTATCGTCTCTACTTACGGCAGTAAGAAATCCGGTGTCAAATGAAGCCCCTATCGAATCCGGGCCAGCCAATCGAGCAGGATCTTATGCTGATCGGACTGAAACCGATTCACGTCTTGAGCGTGATGGAACTGTAAGTTCCCACCTGCTCGAAGCTTGGCTTGATTGACAGCCGCAACGACATCTGAAGGTGTCACGTGACGATCATTCGTTGCGGAATATACAAGACACGGCCTATCCGCAACGGATTCTAAAAGATCAACAAAGTCATAAGGAATGTCTTGTTCCATTTGATGAAACAATCCGAGTTTGGGCATCAAACCGTGCCACTCCCACCACCTTCGAACACCTCCAGTCCTTTTACTGTCATCATCCGAACGCAAGGGAGTCCATCCACAGAACGTGGCAACTTGAAGTCGACGTTCGTCGAGTGCGGCGGCATGTAAAGCCACCGTCCCACCAAGTGAATAGCCCAGCAATGTGATCCGATCCGAATCCAGACGCGGCAGGTCTCCATCAGCGATTCCATGCCCGCCCTGGAGGAAATCCACCGCACACCGAACATCATAGACCATTCTCCCCAATTTCGACCAGCGGGGATATTCGTCATAAAAAGAAGCCCCTTCGAGCAATCGATCCCCAAACCCAATCTGATCAAAACTCAACACCGCATAACCGGCCTGGGCGAGTCGATAGTAAACCGTGGTTCCCTGCACGCCATAACCTTCGTTGGATCCGTGTGAATAATTGAATGGATGAAGCCAGATCACCACCGGCAAAGGTTTTTCGTGCTGTTTTGGAAAAGCAAGGTTTCCATGAACGTTCGCTCCAAAACTGACAGGCATTCGAATCACGCCTGAGGGCTTCCACCGATCACGTGACCACAACGCCACGCCGTAATCTTCTTCCTTGAGGATTGTCAATGGATGTGACGAACCGGACTCCTTTGCCCAAGCGGGCGCCTCGCCGAACATCCACTGTAATCGACCGGACAAAGATGATTCACTGTCAGGAGATGTCATGGCATCGTGGCTTTGTTGCTTTCGCCAAGCTTCCCAGTCAAAACGGTGCAACAACTTCTCTGGAAAACGACTCCGTTCGATGTCGCCACGCCCGAAATTCCAATCAAACCAATCCAGATTCACAGCGATGTGTTCTTCGGTGATGGGATTATGGTTTCCTTCTCGATAGACCAGGGCCAGCTTGTCTGAGTGCCCCAGGAACCGGTAGGTGCGCTTGGCGGAAAGATAAGTCCTCTCGACGGCAAAGGTGGGATCACTTCCGTCATTGTGTGCCGTATGAAGCATGCAGGCACGTGGCGCAATCAAAGCCAGCAAGCCATTGCTCTCAACAGGCAGTTCGTGCTCGCGTCCAAAATAAGTTTTCAAACCCGGCAAAGCCCATTCTGTCGGAGCATCCATGACCGTTTCCATGAACGTATCCCGCCCCGTAAAACGATACCCTGCAGCAGCAGGCGACCCGGCGCTTCGTGAAACAACGGCTTTGATTCTGGAATCGAACGCAGCCGCATACAGCGACTGTTTTCCATACCGTGAATGACCAATGATGCCAACCTGCTCGGGATGAACTTTTCGATCGAACTGTTCGCTCAACAAATAATCCAATGCCCTTCCGGCGATCCATGATTGAATAGCAAGTGACGAAGACCAGGTGGCATCCGGATAGGCATCCTTGAATTTCTTCCAGGTGTTTTCAAATCCGGGAAAGTCCTGTTCACGATGATTGTAATCCACTCCCGGGTAGTAACAGACAATATAACCACGCTTCACCGCAGCCTCACCCCATGCCAATTGGTAGTTTCTGGGCTGGGTCAACAACAATGGCAGAGCCTGATCAGAGCGCTTTGTGTCAATGGGCGGCAATAAAATACGAAGATCGCAAGCAGTCTGATTCCCGGCATCAAACACCAGCCGCACATTGCGTACTATCACACCGTCCTGACGCTGTGTTTCCGAGACCACATGCACTTCCAGGAGGTCGGGCGTTTCCTCCGGAAAATGACCAATGTAGGTTTCACACCACAGACGGGCTATTTCTTCCCGGCGACGCTGCCAATCCTCCTGCGTTTCCACAGGGGTACCATCCAAAAAACGCATCACCGGAGGCAGATCGGCTGAGCGAAAAACGTTCACTTGTTGATCCTGCCCTTGCGCCAGACACGACTGCTGCAGCAACGTGAAAATCAAGACTGCACACCCAATGCGCAGAATAGACTGCGGGATGAGATCTTTCGTTTTCAAAAAGGATATGGACATGTGCGAAAGTGTGGCATTTCAAATCTCTACTTTCGAGTGGATAATGAATCGTTTTCCTTCACTTTGATTGACGTGCCTTGATTTGCTCTGCATAAGTGACCGATGCGATCCCTTTTCCAAATAAGTCTATCGACTGCGACAACTGGCTTGATGTTATCTCTGTCATCGTTCGTCACGTTTGCAGCTCAATCAGAGGGCAACCCCCTGCTGATGCCTCGTTTACTCCCAGGGCAATCTTCAGTTGTATTCTCGCTTTATGGTTCTCCGGGAAATGTCGACGAACTGGAAAATCTGATCGCTTTCATGAAGGAATCCAATCTGGGCAATGGCTTTGACCCCGGCCCGGGCGCGGGCGCCCAATCCGCCAAACTCTTGGACGTCATCGCGCATGCTGGTTGGCCGGTGGTTTGTTACCCTCCGGATGGCGGTCGCATGCAGGTAAAAGGCGGCACCAGCGTATTGGATCCGGCAGGCGAGGAAGCATTGCGGGTCTTGGATCGAGCAGGCCAGTTCGGTGCCATTCAATTGGGTGAGTGGGGGTATCATTTCCATCAGTTGACATCCAGTGAAGGTTGGTGGAAGGCGGTATTGGGAGATGATTTTGAGGAGCAGATTAATACATTCCTGGTTCCAAGGGAACAACGCGGGTATTCCCCCATGCCCGGTTCACGCCAGGATTGTTACGATCAGCTGAGGGAATACTTCTACTGGCATCGGCAAGCCAAAAGCGGACGCGTGATCAGCGTAACCGGACACTCCCACTATGAAGCATACGCGGCTGAATGGGGTGCTTCTGCGATTGGGTTGGAGGTCGGAGAAAACATTCGTTTCACACAGTCCAAGTTTGCTTTTGCGCGCGGCGCATCGCGTCAATGGAACATTCCCTGGACCGTGCAAGTGAGCCCGTGGTTCGGTCCCAGCGTCACGACCAGGGGACCGCTCAAAAAGGAAGGCTCCATCACCTCGGGATTGGATGCCGGGCATTCACTCAGTTTGTATCGCCGCATGTGGTTGCACGCCTGGTTTGCCGGGGCGGCCATGGTAACACCTGAAAACAGCATCAGCATTTTCTTCGAGGACAACAAGAGTCCATGGCCCCTGACCGAACACGGTGAAACGGCCAAACGCATCCACACCTTCATGCAAAACCATGATCGCGGCAACCCTTACACCCCCCTGCTCGTCGTACTGGACCATCTGGCTGGATACGCGCCCTTCCATGAACGCACCTGGGGCGTTCTGGAACGAACGGAAGGTGATTGGGAAATTTTCGATTTGATGGAACGCCAGTTGTATTTCTCCAACAAACGATTTCAATATCCCGACAAAGCACCCAATCCTGAGAACGAATATCTCAACCCCACTCCCTTCGGCGAAATGGCGGACGTCATGCTGAACACGGTTACGGGTGCGACGATGAGTCGTTATGGTTGTATCCTGCTCGCCGGCGAGATGCGCTTTTCGCGTTTCTTTTTGTTCGAGTTGGAAAAAGCCGCCAAAGCGGGCAGCCGCATCCTGATGCATGCACGTCATGAGGAGGCCATTGGTGAAGAAGGGATGAACAAACTACATGCAGCAGGTAAAGTCGAAGTTCTTACTCCAATTACACATCCTGACACAAAACGCCCCGCGCTCATTTCCGACGAGAAACTGGCGGGTATCAGCCGGGAGATGCTACCGTTCGAACTCGAAGGTGACCCCGTGCAGTACCAGATCAATCGCAACACCAAAGGCTGGGTGATCGAACTCGTCAACAACGACGGTGTTTTCAAAACAGGCAGTCAACCCGCCGAGGTTCATGAGGCTGCCGCAATCAACGTCCGGATCAAACCCGGGTTCCCACATTCCTCCGCCATGGAATGGATGACCGAAACCAAAATGTTCCCTACGGAAAACGGCTGGTTCGAACTGACCATCCCGGCCGGGGAATCACGGTTTGTAGAATGCCCATTGAAGCCACATTCTTGAGAAAGTGCCCACGTAACCGCGCTCGCCAGAGCGTGGCACCCAAGCTTCTCCAAAACTCGGCCTATTACTCCCCAATCCCCACCTGCTTGTGAAGCCCCCCACGTAGCCGCGCTTGCCAAAGCGTGGCACCCAAGCAATCATTTCGGCATCATCTCATGCATCTGGCCACTTTCTTGGGAAAGCGGCTACATTTGGAATCACACTTCTATCGTCTGGCTACCTGCCTTTTCTTTAGACTGTGGCATGACTCCCTTCAGCGCTTTGGCATTTGGAACATTCTTCCCGAATTTCACTGTATGTTTACCATCAGAGTACACCTTGGGCTGGATGCGGCCATTGTGTGACCGAGTCGTATAAAGCACTTCACCGTTTGCCTCATTGATGACCTGAACGACGTGATCTTTTCCGTTTGCAAACACGTATTCCGGAAGGTAACCCGCCACTTTACGACCGTCATTGGCCTCCTGTTTCACGGTGATCGGCCAGCCTGCGAACTGGGCCTTGTCGCCATCCCGCACATCACAGAATCGAGGCCAGCATTCAAAAATCACTTCGCGCGATTTCTTGTTGAAACGAACGATTCCGAAACCATCCGCACGCTTACGTTCGTCACTGATGTCTTCGGCATTGGCATAGGCAAGCATTGAAATCTTATTACCCAGTCCGTCCTTGAAATCGCCCGTCCATGGCAATGGACTGTTCGGGACCGGGTTGGGGCCCGGCTTTTCGTCTTCAGGATGCCACCAGCGCCCGTAAATCGTGTTGACCAATGCAGGTCCAGTGAAGGCATAAGGCCCGTCACCGTGTTCGGAAATCCCGTGTTTGACCACGACCGCCAGATGCTGATCGCCGCACAAATGCACCGCCCAGGCACGCCGAATCAAGGCAAGCGCACGGCGGCTGGGTGTCTGCGGCCATCCATTGCAATCGAGGTCAGCCAGCAAGCGATTGTTGCGGTTCCCATGCATGTGAACCGCACCACAGAATGCTGTTTGGGATAACACCCCTTTCATCTCAGCCCCGGTCCAATCTTCGGACCATTGTTCCAAAAATTTCTCTTGGCGCTGCCCCAGCAACTCCAGACCGGGCAAATCAATGGTTTTGGGATCGTAGCTGGGATCATTGATATGATCCGGACGCGGCCCCATCTGAGGAATCTTTCCCGCCGGACCGGTCTTGAATTTGCGATCTTCCAAAACAGCCATATCAACCCCCCCCACCGTGATCCTGGTGAAGTAAACGCCAATGTCCCGTTTGATCGGGTCCGGATCCACGGGATCGGGCAGGTTCCAGGTTTGTTGACGCTGCACCAGGTTCACATACTTGACTGGAAACTTGTATCCACCGTCCGCATTCCCCGCGATGGTGGATACAATGCCGTTTTCCCCCCAGACATTCGGATGGCCGACATCATGGTCATCTGGAATGGAAACGGTTGGACGGTCACGAATGATATCGCGGTACTGCAAGCCAAACTCAATCCAGCCTGCCGTATGCTCCGTATGGCGGTAAGTCTGGTCCCCCCCAAAGAACAGTAAATCAGGATCGATGCGACGCAGGTTCTCGACAATTTCGCTGCGAGGACCGGTTGTTCGACTGGAATTACAGGAAAGGTTGGCGACGACGATTTCACTTTTGTCCTTTGGATCTTTTCGAATCAATCCCTCAAACTGCGCCTTTTCACCATGTAACACCCGATAGGAGACATCCTGCGTGTTGTCCCAATCCTCGACACGGAAATGCACATCCCAGCCGGGATACAGGACCTCCGCCCGTGCGACTTCCTTCCAGTTCTGACCAGGGAACTTAAACTCGAGCCGGGCTTCACGCACTTCGCCGGGTTTTAGCGGAAACAATTGCCCGGTAATCTTGAGCACACCGTCCTGGTGAGCATAGAGAGCAAAGCAAACCACTTGGTCCCGAGGGACATTCAGGTTGGGGGGCGCGGCTTTTTTGCCCGTTTTGAGTGGTGTTTCCAGATTGCCGGGTCGCTTCCACCACTCGCCGGTGCTCAGAGATTCAAGGTTGGGAAAGTCGTTGCCGTAAGGTTTGGCGGCGTCCTGGGCTTTTAAAAAGTCCTTACTAATAACCAGGCTGCTCACACCTGCAGCAGTGGTCTTCAATGCATTGCGTCGACTGATTTTCATAATGATGCTACTGGGTATGCGGTTACTTAACCAAAAACAGATGCCCAGTAACAGAAGATTTTGACGCATGGAGGGATCGGTTCCACCCGGTCCCAAACTTTTTCCTAGAGACACTCCTGAGCACCAGAAATGGAACGTGGGGAGACTGAAGTTGATCGAACAGCTGTGGCGCTTCCATTGTTGCCGAAAAATGGTATCCAGGCTCTGAGGTTTGAAGTGGGTGTAAGACGGAGCTTACCCCTCCGATAGTGAGTTTCCATTTTGTGAACAGCCCCCCCGCCTCAGATGTTGGACTTCTTTTTTTGCTTTCAATTGCGGTGTCCTGACCTAAATTACTAGCTTGAAACAGCCCCAATTTGGGGTTTTTGAATCAGAAATCGAATAATTATTAGCATCATAATTCTATGCCTATAGCCACTCCCAAGCAATTCGCTGCTATGTTGGACGCAGCGCAGAAGGGTTCCTACGCCTACCCGGCCATCAATTGTACGAGCATCATGACGCTCAACGCGGCCTTCAAAGCCTTTGCGGATATGAAATCCGACGGCATCATCCAGTTTTCCACCGGGGCAGGACAATTCGCCTCCGGTTTGAACAACAAGGACGCCACCAAAGGAACCATCATTCTGGCAGAAGCGGCTCACCGTCTGGCGGAACAATATGACGTACTCGTTGCACTGAACACCGACCACTGCCAACCCAAGAATGCTGGCGACTTCCTGAAACCCCTGATCGAAGCCACAGCCGCTCGTCGCGCAAAAGGTGAGAACAACCTGTTCCAAAACCACATGCTCGACGCATCCATTCTTCCTTTGGAAGAAAACCTGGCTCTCTCAAAAGAATACCTCAAACTGGCTGCCGACAACGAAATCATCCTCGAAGTCGAAGCCGGTGTCGTGGGTGGCGAAGAAGACGGCGCCGCCGGCACGGAAGACACCCCGGAGGAACACCTTTACACCACCCCGGAAGACATGCTGGCTGTTTATGAAGCGTTGCACCCGATCGGTCGCTTCACATTCGCCGCCACTTTCGGCAATGTCCATGGTCACTACAAACCTGGAGCCGTCAAATTGCGTCCTGAAATCCTCAAAGATGGCCAGAAAGCAGTCATTGACAAATATGGTGCTGAAGCTGAAATGGACCTCGTGTTCCACGGTGGCAGCGGAAGCCTGCTGTCTGAAATCCGTGAAACCCTCGACTACGGTGTGGTGAAAATGAACGTCGATACCGACACCCAATACGCCTTCACCCGCCCGATCGCCGATCATTTCTACAAAAACTATGACGGTATCCTCAAAGTCGACGGGGAAATCGGGAATAAGAAAGTCTACGATCCACGCAGCTATCTGAAAGCTGGAGAAAAAGGCATGGCCGCCCGCATCGCTGAAGCCTGCCAAGACCTTCGTTCCGATGGCAAATCCATCTTCGGCGACGTATAATCATCGCCTGACATTTCATATTGAATTTTCACAGCGGCCCTTCGGGGCCGCTTTTTTGTGTACCAGGATGCAAAAAATCCTGAATAGGTAGGACGTGCCGTCCCTGGCGCGTCGCCTTGAGGCTTCCGATATCCCAAACGCCTCCGTTTCGGGAAGCCTTCGGTTTTCGAACACCCCAGATCCGCATCGCTACCATTCGCGGGTGGATCGAGATCCACGCAGTGACGGGACAAGCTGATCCGATCTACCTGTGGCTTCCAAATTTCATTTCGGCTCACAATGGGAAGCCAAAAGAACATCAAACCAAAACCCCGGGCAGTTTCTCTGTGCTGTCCCCAAACTGCTCCACTGGAGTACCAAACGCCTCCAACATGGAGCAATACAGGTTCGCCAACGGGGTATTCGGACCCTGCACCAGGTGTTGCCCTGTCTTGATACGACCACCCGCAGATCCCGCGATCACGAGGGGGAGGTTGCGTGGACTGTGCTTGTTGCCGTCCCGCAAACCGGAACCAAACATGATCATTGAATGATCCAGCACGGTACTTTTCCCTTCGGGCATGTTGTGAAGTTTGTTGAGGAGGTAGGCATATTGCTCCACGTGCCACTGGGCAATCAATTGATACTGAACGAGGTTTTCCTCCTTGTTTTCGTGATGGGAGACACTGTGGTGCCCTGAGCTGACTCCGTCCAGAAACGAAAAATTGGTGTTACTGACCGCATTCCCAAACATGAAAGTTGTGACACGCGTGCTGTCGGTCTGAAAAGCCAGCGCCATCATGTCGAGCATCAAACGCACATGTTCTGCATGCTCCCGGGGAATGCCATCGGGTTTGACGGTTGGATCCATATCCACCGCCGGTTGCCAGGACACGCCTTCCGGTTGACTAGCCTGCTCAACACGCTGTTCCAGGGCACGAACGGACTCAAGGTAATCATCGATTCGCGCGCGATCCTCATGACTGACCCGGCGTTGCAGCTGTTTGGCATCCCCCAACACACGGTCCAAAAGCAAACGATCCTGCTGACCGCCACCTTCCTTGGGATTGGTGATGCGGAACAAACGCTCAAAAACGAGCCTTGGATTGATCTCTCGGGCCAAAGGACGCGTCGGCCGGCTCCACGCAATATGCGATCCGTAGACACGCGTGTATCCCACGTTGGTGTCCACTCCGATACTTACCGGTGCTATTGCCAATTCAAGCGAGGGCAAAGGTGTTTGGCCGGCGATCCCTCGAGCGGCGATCTGGTCCATCGAAACGCCGTTGCTGTTCAAATCAAATCCCAGGGACTTGCTGATTGTCTGACAGGTCAAAAAACCGGATGTCTTGACGTAGTGGCCATCGCCCACGTTACTGGCCTGATTCCACAGGTTGGTAGGGATCAGGAGCTTATCCTTGAGACTTTCGAGGGGGAAAAGCGTTTTGGACAATTTGAAATCGGTTCCCTCCCCCTCGGGCGTCCATTGATCTTCGCGAACCCCATTCGGTTGAAACAAGACTCCGAGACGACGGGGGCCTTCTTCTGGCTGGGCCAATAGACGGGGCGACATCATGGATTCGAGCCACGGCAACGCCAGTGCAGCTCCGGCTCCTTTGAGCAAAGTACGTCGTGAAATGGGTTTGGTCTGACCTGTGATATGCATAAGCGTGTTCTATGGACTCAACTCGATCTCAATTAATTCAATGCCTGGAAGCAGCTTTATATCGGAAAGGAACGCTTTCGACAATGCCCATCAACATGCGATGTGAGGCATAGCCATTGGCCTTAAGATCCTCCACGATCTGATCCACCGTACAATAATCTTCATAGGTCAAACCGCGACCAAGCGCATAACCCAGCATTTTTTTGGTCAGATGCCGCACGATTTGATCCTTCCGATCCATCAGAATTTGTTTCAATTGCTCTGGCCCTTCAAATTCGGTGCCATCGGGCATGGTGGCTCTGGCATCCACTTTTTGGTTACCAACCGTATCCCGCCACCTTCCAAGCACATCGTAATTTTCCAAACTAAATCCCAAAGGATCAATCCGGTCATGACACGTGGCACAAGTAGGATCTTCACGGTGCTTCTCCAACCGTTCACGCAGGGACTGAGGCTGTGCCGTTTCGGAGTCTTCCTCCAGCAAGGGAACGTTGGGAGGTGGCGGAGGGGGTGGTTCGCCAATTAAAGTTTCCAAAATCCATTTACCCCGCAGCACAGGACTGGTGCGATGCGGGTGAGAGGAGACTGCCAGCACGGCCGCCATGCTCAATAGCCCGCCACGATGCGGATCATCCGCAATCTCCACCCGTTTGGGTTGTTCGCGAAACTCGCCTTTGACCTTGTAGTGACGGGACAGGCGACGGTTGATGTAGGTGTAATCCGCATCGATCAAGTCCAGCAAAGGACGGTTCTCTGTAAGCACCTCATGGAAGAAGAAAACCGGTTCATACTTCATCCCGCCTTCCAACTCGGAGTCATACCCTTCGATGGAGGCGTCCGGTTTGAACTCACGCCCCAGTGCGCGGGTTCCAAGCCATTGCTCGACAAAATTCTGGGCAAAATTACGGACTTTGCGTGAATGCGGATCCTTCAACATACGCACCACCTCACTCTGCAACACCTCGGAATCATGCAGTTTCCCCTCGGCAGCCAGCTGCATCAGATGTTCATCCGGTGGAGCGCCCCAGAGAAAGTAGGCCAGGCGCGTGGCAAGTTCGTGCCCTTGCAAAGGTACCGGCTCGGCCCCTTCGACAGGCTCTTCCATGATGAAAAGAAACTTCGGAGAAACCAACACCGCAGAAAGCGTCAATTGCATGGCCGTTGAAAACGATCCATCCGCTTCAAAAGCAGTTTCAAACAAACCCATGTATTCACCCATTTCTTCATCACTCACCGGTCGACGAAAGGCATTTGGCAGAAATCGCTCCAACACCTTGCGAGCAGCTTCGGCAGGAGTGGTGTTTTCATCAGGTTGAGCAATCAGAAAACGACGACTGGATCGTGTGTCGGCGAAACCATACTCAACGGCGGATCGTGCGGCTTCGAGGTATTTCTCAGCATGAATGGGAGAAATAAAAAGTGTTTCAGCCGCATTATCAAAACCTTCCCCCCCTGCTCCGTCACTGGGCAGCGCTTCACCCGCATCGAAGTGAACGTCCAGAAGGTGCCGCACCGAAGCCGAATACTCACTTCGGTTCAAACGCCGAACAAGCGCAGGCCCCGGCTGCACGCCGTCGGCGCAAGCCGCTTCACGCAAAGTCGACTGCACCCAGTCAACAAACGCCATACGCTCCTCCACTCCGGGCAAGGGCACGTCCTCATCATCCGGCGGCATATCCCCATCCCGCACACGATGCAGATGCTTATCCCACTCAAGGCCATCGGCAATGATGCTCTCTCTTGTGGAGTAGGAAGTTAAATCAAGCTTACCTTTCGGCTTGGGAGGCTGATGACAATCCACGCAATACTGCTGAATGAAAGCCACACCTACTCCTGTCGGAACCGCCTCAGTCAGAGGATCTGACGCTGAGATAGTCCCACAAGCAGGAAAAACAGACACCCAACAAGTGAAAAAAAATGTTGGGTTTGGTATCAGCATTCGCATGCAGGCATGTTCACCCAGACAGCAGAGCGGGTCAAGTAGGTAGCATCAAATCCAGCAGAAGGTGTTTCGCCTCCCAAAACGATCCAAATGGAACCTGAACCCCCTCTTCAGCAGACCAACAGGTCACCCGACTGGATCATCACCGTATTGATTAACGCCAACCGTCCCTCTCAGTATCCCCATCTCTATAAAAGCCCAGATCCACCCAATGACAGGAATGAGAACGATAAAAATCCAAAACCCGGACTTATCCCGATCGTGCCATCTTTTGATATTGAAGCAAATCATTGACCAAAGAGTCACCAGCGTCAGTATCCCGATGATCAAAAATCCCGTCACCTCAGCAATCACCGCAATGACGAAACTCACGAAATTGAGCCCGATACAAGCAAGCCAATATTGCAATCTCGAAACACGTCCATCAAAAGAGAACAACAAGCTCACCATATTGAGTTCACTTCTGCGACTGGATCGCCTTGGAGGCACGACCGGTGCGGCAGCTCTGGGTTTCTCAGCAGCAGAATGTGAAGATGCCATTCGAAGGGAAGAATGGGAGGCAGGAGGCGGCACGGCAGGAGCAGGTGGCTCCGACTGCTGACTCGAATGGTAGCAAGACTCATGCTGATACCGCCCCTGATCATCCTTAAATCGCGGGGCATCGGAGCAATCCTGACCACAAATGACGCAAATTTTTCCCTCACTTTGATTGTTACTCATGCAATCAAGAGAAACACAAAAAGTTAACTAAATCAACAACATCTTGATGTTGTTTTAATTACAAAAACAACACTCATTTTATAACAGCACATTAACAATCCTCAACCTTCGTGCCTTGGTGCCTTTGTGAGAGAACAAAAAATCTAACGCCCCACAAAAACCTCCCCAGCCGGCCGTGCATCCAACCGCATCTCCTCCTGAAACAAAACCGCCATGCCCCGCAACTTGCGAATGATAGCGCCATTGCGAACGGGCTTGGATTCTCCCGGATCCGCTTCCAAATCGTAAAGTTGAAGCACGGGATTCAAAAACAACTTCCAACGTTCCCAACGCACAGCCGCCAAAGCCCCCTGGCTGCCATGATAGAAAAAAGCATCATTATATTCCTCCCTCGAAATAAGTGGAGCCCACTCCCCAGGAGGATCCCACCTTCGCCGAAGTGGCACCGAGCCATTGAGCGCGCCACTTTTTCCTGGAGGAGGAACAAGGTCTGATTCACCTTTCAGCAAGGGACTGATATCGCGCCCATCCATAACAATCCCCTCCGGCACTTTAATCCCCGCGAACGTGGCCAGAGTCGGATACCAATCCATGGCACGCACCACAGCAGAAGTAGCCCGACCACTTTTCACGCCCAAGCCCGGCCCCCACGCAATGGCAGGCACACGAATGCCGCCCTCGTATGTTGATAACTTGCGCCCCCGTATCTTCTGCTCAGGCGTTCGGCCCGGACCTCGCCCATTATCCGATGCATAGACCACCATGGTATTCTGCTCGAGCCCCCACTCCTCCAGAGCATCAAAGATTCGCCCAACATGAAAATCCAGTTCCTGAATCGCATCGCCATATTCCCCCCAATTCGAACGCCCCTTAAAATCTTCACTCACTCCCAGCGGATTGTGAAGCATGGTATGGGGAAGATAGAGAAAGAACGGATGTTCCTTGTTCTGTTCGATAAACTGCAACGCCTCATCCGTGTAGAGCCTGGTCAATTCCGCCGGATCAGCCGGACGCCTCACAACCTCATCATTACGCATCAACGGCACCCCGCCCTCGCCTTCAAAATAAACCACTTCGACTGGATCCAGATTATGAAGCAGACCAAAATAATGATCAAACCCCTGATTGCGCGGAAGAAACGGCTCATGGAATCCCAAATGCCACTTACCAACACAAGCGGTCGCATAGCCCTGTTCCTTGAACAACTCCGCGATAGTGAGTTCGCCGGGATTCAATCCGGAAGACGAATCCGCCCGATGCACCCAGATGTGATTCCCCACCCGTCGAGGATAACACCCGGTCAACAACCCCGCCCGCGAAGGACTACAAATCGGAGCCGCAGCATAGTAATCCGTAAACCGCACACCCTCCTTCGCCATCGCATCGATTCTCGGAGTCCTGACTTCCGTCGCGCCATAACACCCCAAATCGTAATAACCCTGATCATCGACAAAGATGAAAATGACATTCGGTTTGGAAACACCAGCCTGCAATAGAATCCCACCGCCCCCTACAGAAATGGTCACCAACAAAAAAAGAAATCGCCCAATCATGATGAATCAACCAGCATTTGAAAGATACATCCTGTTCAACCAGTGAATCCTGTCAACAAAATGAAAACAACTCTGCGCCCCTGCGTGAGAAAAAAATCTGCGAGAATCGGCGCAATCTGTGGTTAGAAAAAAAAATGGTACACCCGTAGGGAGTCGAACCCCAAACCTCCTGATCCGTAGTCAGGCGCTCTATCCAATTGAGCTACGGGTGCGCCAATAGGAAGCGAGAAACTAAAAAATGTCCGGGCTCGCTGCAAGTGTTTTTTGAATTTTTTCTACCCCGCTCTTTTGGGAAGGGCTATGGTCCGGACATGGCAAAGCAGGTTTTCAAGGGGGATCAGAAAGTCGGTGCATCCATCATGACCCGGTGGGAGGATCGGTTTCGGGGCAAATGGGTTCCGAGACTGCCTTCCTGGATCGAAACATGGCATCTGACTTATCTGACACTGATTTGGTCCGGCCTGATTCTGGTGTTTTGCTGGCAGGCAAAGAACAATCTAAACTGGCTTTGGCTGGTTTCCTTGATGGTGATTGCCCAGTATTTCAGCGACCTGTTCGACGGTGCCGTGGGTCGTTACCGGAAGACGGGACTCATCAAGTGGGGTTACTACATGGACCACTTTCTGGATTACATTTTCCAGTCCTCCATGGTGGTGGGTTACATGATGATCTCCCCTCCGGGTTTGACCTGGTATTTTGTTGGCATCCTGGTGATGGCAAGCGGTTACATGGTGAGTTCCTTTCTATCTTTTGCCGCCACCAATGAATTTGAGATCTATTTCTTCGGCATAGGCCCCACAGAGATTCGCATCATTGTGATTGCGCTCAATGCGTCCATCGTGTTCTTGGGAACTGGTTGGTGGCCGGTGACGGTTCCTATCTTTTTCTGGAGCATCCTGGCAGGCCTCGTGGTGATGGTGTGGCGCACTCAACGCAAGCTCTGGCGGATCGACATGGACGCCAAGAACGGAAATTGACGTGTTATTTTTGACAGGATTAACAGGATGCACAGGATGGCGGGGAGGTTGGATAGTTTTTGGCTTACCATTCTGAATTTATTTTGCTGACGAAAACCTAAAGGGTGACGCGCCGGGGACGGCACGTCCCACCTACTTCACGGTCGATCGATCCACTAACACGATGTTCAATAAGACCCCAAGCCCACTCCTTCACACATCCCATCCTGTAAATCCAGTTCATCTCGCAGATCCCGCGACTGCGGCGACTGTCCAAAAACAACAAAACTTTTCGTTGCAAAATCTTCGATCCCCTCTGAAATAGGACGCCTTATGGCTAAGAAATATTGGTTGGTGAAACAGGAACCGGAGGCTTATGCATGGGATCAATTCGTCGCTGACGGCGTGACAGATTGGTCCGGCGTGCGCAATTACCAGGCGCGAAACAACCTGCGTGCCATGAAAAAGGGAGATCAGGTGCTGTATTATCACAGTGTCACCGGCAAATGCGTGATGGGCATCGCCGAGGTGGTCAAGGAACACTATCCGGACACCACCGCCAAGAAAGGTGACTGGTCTGCGGTGGATCTCTCACCGGTCAAACCACTCAAACACCCGGTCTCATTGGCTCAGATCAAGGAAG
>Ga0255760_10001159_pt1 | contig 25764 bp, 27 predicted proteins | sample 071ome_25_FD_179960 | JGI IMG/M metagenome (GOLD analysis project Ga0255760, IMG submission 179960) | Coastal salt marsh microbial communities from the Groves Creek Marsh, Skidaway Island, Georgia - 071410BT metaG (version 2) | ecosystem: Environmental > Aquatic > Marine > Intertidal zone >...
TCAACCCAAAGACGGCAATGGCAACAGCAATGGCGAGCTCAAAATTGTTTCCTGCTGCGGTAAAGGCCACGGACGTGGTCTTGTCGTAGGTGGCACCAACGACTTTGCCCAAGAGCACGGAAATCCCGTACATAAAGGCAAAGTAGAGGAGAAGCGGAAGGGCGATGTGGAGGACGTCGGCGGGAATTCGGACAATGGCTTCCCCTTTGAGGGAGAACATCACGACAATGGTGAAGAGTAAGGCGTACAGTGTGAGTGGGGCCATACGCGGGAGGAAGGAAGTGCTGTACCAGGTTTCACCTTTGGCCTTGACGAGGAGTATGCGGCTGAGTGCGCCAGCGGCAAAGGGGATGCCAAGGTAGATGGCCACACTTTCGGCTATGGTGTAGACGGAAACATCCACCAAAGCGCCCTCAAAACCAAAGTACGGGGGCAGCAACGTAATAAAAAGCCATGCGTAAAAGCTGTAGGCTGCGACTTGGAACAGGCTATTGATGGCGACGAGGCCCGCGCCGTACTCGCTACTGCCTTCGGCCAAATCGTTCCAAACAAGCACCATGGCAATGCAGCGTGCTAGGCCGATGAGAATGAGCCCGACCATGTATTCGGGATAGTCCTGCAAGAAAAGCAAGGCTAAAGCAAACATGAGAACGGGACCAATGACCCAATTCAAAAAGATGGAAAGGGAAAGCAGGCGAACGTCGCGAAATACCCGAGGCAACAAGCGGTAGTTTACTTTGGCCAGCGGCGGATACATCATCACAATCAAGCCCAGGGCGATAGGCAAGTTGGTCTGTCCGTAGTGGAAGGATTCGAGGAAGGTGGAGGTTTCAGGGAAAAAATACCCCAGGCCCACTCCGGTCGCCATGGCTAAAAAGATCCAAACGGTTAAATACTGATCGAGGAAGCCCAATTTCTTACGGGTGGACATGCGGAGAGGGGGGTATTTTAGAGAAGACGTAGAACATTTCGGACGCGATTTGCAGGCAGCGTTCGTCGTAGGCTTGTGCCTCCTGTGGGCTGCCGTCAAAGGCTTTGGGGTCATCGTACCGTATGGCTAGCCGAACCTCCGCTTGCGGAATGAAGGGGCACCCCTCATCCGCGCTCGAGCATGTCATGATGGCCGCATAGGCTTGTCCTGGAGGGAAGGCGTGGTCAAAGGTCTTAGAATACGCATGGACGGGCCCAAAATCCGGTGAAAAAGTTACCCTCACGGTAGGATTTTCTCCAGCATCTTTGTGCACTTCAAATCCAGCGCGCTCTAGGCTTTTTATCGCTGCGCTGAAGAACGCTGTTTCTTCTGTTCCTCCGGAGACGCAATGTGCCTTGACGCCAAAGAACAGAGATGCCACGTGTGCCCAAATCTGCGCCAGTTGACTTCGCCGTGAATTGTGGGTACAAATGAAGTTCAGATAAACGGCCTGCTTAGCCCCCTGTTTTTTCTGAAGGTAGTCCACGAGCTCAGCAAGCACCACGCGCCGATTTTCCGGGATCGGCATATGCTGGATGCGGGCCATGGTATCCCGAAGGGCTGGTAGCCACCTGATATCCGCTTCAGGACCCATCAACAACATCCTGATCCTGGCGTACAACAACTTGCTGCTGGTGCCGAAGCAAGTACTTCGGGCTTTGCATCGACTGGTATGCCGCAAACATCCTTGGCCAAACAATCCGTTTTCCGTGGCATAAGTTGGAACTGTCCTTGGGAAAATTCTAGGCCGTATTTTTCAATCGTTTGACCTTGGTACTCCACCTCCATTTCAGCATTCGGCAAAGCAAGGAGCTCCCTAGACGTTTGTACAATGCGTGCCAACTTACCCGGCATCAACCTATGGTCGTAATCCGTAGAGGTGTATACTTGAAGGTTGATCGAAACTTCTTCCCGAATCGTGCCTCCACAATCAATGTACGAGCGCGTCAAAGCGCCCACTTCTGTGATATGAAAGTATGGGGGGACATGTACCCCATTAGGGAGCACAAAGACAAGCGAATCCACGGTGGACAAAGCCTGAACAAAGTCATCTAATTTCATTGGGCAAGAAGGATTTAGCAGCAGCTGGTAGGCGCTGAGGTGGGAACACATTGAAAAAGTCGTTCGAACTGCGCACGTATGAACTGCCAGCGTTCAACATCGATGCAGTAACTCACCCGGACACCCTCTATGCTTCCTTTGAGAATCCCAGCCGCTTTGAGTTCAGCCAAATGCTGGCTAACTGTGGCTTGGGCCAAGCCAATTTCAGCGACTAAATCTCCGGTAAAACAGGCGTTCTGTTTGGCTAGAAATTCCACAATCGCCAATCTTGCAGGATGTGAGAGTGCTTTAGCCATTTGGGCCAAATCATTCTGATCGGTCGTAAATAGCGCAGATTTAGAGGTTCCCATGTTGGGGGTTTTATTTATCGCAATATTACGATAAATAAGTCACCCATAAACTCTTTAACCCTTAAACCCTTAGAGTGCCCTCTAGCCAAAGCGCGAAGCGCGAGCCCTCTAGCTTCCTAGCCCCGCATTTTATCCAACAAGGCGCTAAGCAATTGCGCTTCTTCGTCGTTGAGCGACTTGGGGAGTTGCACCTTGTGGAGCTTGTCGACGGACCGAATTTGGCCCAGCAACTCCAGGCCGCGCAGCGTCAAGAAGATTTCGGTGATGCGCTTGTCCTCTTTGGAGGTTTGGCGCTCGATGAGTTTGTTTTTTTCCAGGCGGTCGATGAGGCGGGACACGTCGCTGGTTTTATCGAGCAGGCGTTCCCGAATTCGGGCCGATGCCATACCGTCCGGATGCGCGCCCCGAAGAATGCGCAGCACATTGTACTGCTGCATGGTGATTTTATACGGCTTGAGTGCCTCCGTCATCTGATCCTTCAACCAATGGTAGGTGAACAGCACATTGACCAGGGCCAGTTGCTGATCGTTCTGCCATTTGCGCTGCTGAATCTCGTCCTGGAGGCTCTTCACCGTTTAGACCTTCATGATGTCGTCTTCCTTGGCGGCCACTTTGGCGTCAATGCTGGCTATGGCCTGGTCGACCAACTTCTGGACATCGTCTTCCACGCCTTTGCGCATGTCTTCGCTCAGTCCATCTTTTTCCAAACGCTTCGCTTCGTCCATGCCTGTCTTGCGAATGGCCCGAATGCCCACCTTCGCATCCTCCCCTTCGGCCTTCGCCATGCGCACCAAATCTCGGCGGCGGTCCTCCGTCAAAGGCGGGATGTTGATGATGACCATTTCACCGTTGTTTTGGGGGTTGAAGCCCAAATTCGCATGGAGAATCGCCTTCTCAATATCCTGAATCATGGTCTTCTCAAAGGGCTGGATGAAGAGCGTGCGCGCGTCCGGCGTATTGATGTTGGCCACTTGGGTCAACTTCACCATGGAACCGTAGTACTCCAAAGAAATCCCCTCGAGCATCGAAGGATTCGCGCGGCCGGCGCGCAATTTCAAGAGGGCTTTGTCCAGGTGGGAAAGGGGTTTGTCCATGTCCTCTTTCAAGGACTCGAGCAAAAATTCAATTTCTTCTTCCATGGGAATAGGAGCGCTTACTATTGCGTGACCAGCGTGCCTACATTCTCGCCTTGGACGAGTTTCAGCAGGTTGCCGGGCTTGTTCATATCAAATACGATGATGGGCAACTTGTTCTCGTTGCTCAAGGTAAAGGCCGTCAAGTCCATGACGTTGAGACCTTTCTCAAAAACTTCTTTGAAGGAGATGGTGTCGTACTTCATCGCGGTGGTGTCCTTTTCAGGGTCCGCGGTGTAGATACCGTCCACACGGGTGCCCTTCAAAATCACATCCGCTTGAATTTCAATGGCGCGAAGGGTCGCACCCGTATCCGTCGTGAAGTAGGGATTGCCGGTGCCTGCTGCAAAAATGACCACGCGGCCTTTTTCCAAATGGCGCACGGCGCGGCGGCGAATGAACGGTTCGCACACTTTATCCATTTCAATGGCGGATTGCAAGCGCGTTTGAACGCCTACGCTCTCCAGGGTGGATTGAAGGGCCAAACCGTTGATGACAGTCGCCAACATGCCCATGTGATCGGCCTGAACGCGGTCCATACCTTCGCCCGCGCCTTTGAGCCCACGAAAGATGTTGCCACCTCCAATGACAATGCCCAATTGCACGCCTTGATCCACAACGGCTTTGATTTCAGCAGCATAGTCGGCGAGGCGTTGTGTATCCAAGCCAAAAGCTTTGTCCCCCATCAGGGCTTCCCCGCTGAGTTTGAGTAAGATGCGTTTGTACTTCATGGAATGCTTGATTCTCCCAAAGATAGTGCGCAGCCCCTAGGCGCTCCAAGCCCCGCAGGGCGCAAAAAAGAAGCGCCGTGCGGAGGTTGCCCTCGGCACGGCGCTGAAAAATCTAGGTCGAGTATCCTTAGACGCCCAAGCCAACGCGGCGGAAGCCGGTAGCGACCAAACCACCTTGAACGCTGTTCAAGTAGCCAGCCACAGATTGCTTGCTGTCTTTGATGAAGTCTTGCTCCACCAAGGTGTTCTCCTTGAAGAACTTACCCAATTTGCCTTGTGCGATGCGGTCTAGCATCTCTTCGGGCTTGCCCTCCTGACGGATTTGCTCGCGGGCGATTTCCAATTCGCGCTCGATAGCTTCGGCGGGAACTTCGTCCTTGTTCAAAGCCACAGGGTTCATCGCAGCAACTTGCATCGCTACGTCCTTAGCAGCCTCAGGGGCGGAAGCAGAAACAGCTACCAACGTCGCCAACTTGTTGCCCGCGTGGATGTACGAAGCCACACAAGCGCCTTCGATGTGCTCGTAGTACGCGATCTCAATTTTCTCACCGATGACACCGGTTTGCTCGGTCAACTTGTCCGCGATGGTCAAGGAACCCTCGTACGACAAAGCCAAAAGCTCTTCTTTGGTGGCAGGGAAGCCAGCCAAAGCCACTTCGGCCATCTTCGTAGCCATAGCCACGTAGCCTTCGTTCTTAGCAACGAAGTCCGTTTCACAGTTCAAGCTTACGATTACACCGCGCGTCTGATCCGCGTTGGTGATAGCGATAACAGCACCTTCCGTAGCGTCGCGATCCGCGCGCTTAGCAGCCACTTTCTGACCTTGCTTGCGCAATACGTCGATCGCAGCTTCGAAGTCACCATTTGCCTCGGTCAAAGCCTTTTTGCAGTCCATCATACCGGCACCGGTCATCTGACGGAGTTTGTTCACATCTGCAGCAGTAATTGCCATGATTCTCGTGATTTAAGGAGTGTGTAAAGAAAAACCGGGGCTGTTGCCCCGGCGTTATTTTTAGGAAACTTTAGCCGCAGCCTTTTCCAACTTTTCGTTGCCGGACTTTTCCTTGTCCGCCTTGCGCTGGCTCAAAGCCTCTTTGACGCCCTCAGCTACATTGGAGAGGATGAGCGCGATAGACTTAGAAGCGTCGTCGTTGGCGGGGATAACGTAGTCCACCAAGTTGGGGTTAGAGTTGGTGTCCACCATAGCGAATACGGGGATACCCAAGGTGCGGGCCTCTTCTACAGCGATGTGTTCGCGGAGAATATCGACTACAAACAGAGCAGCGGGAAGGCGGCTCATATCTGCAATAGAACCCAAGTTCTTTTCCAGTTTGGCACGAACACGGTCCACCTGCAAGCGCTCACGCTTTGACAAGGTGTTGAACGTACCGTCTTCTTTCATCTTGTCGATGTTGGTCATCTTCTTGATCGCCTTGCGGATCGTCACGAAGTTGGTCAACATACCGCCAGGCCAGCGCTCAACGATATAAGGCATGTTCAAAGACTTAGCGGTCTCAGCCACGATCTCCTTGCCCTGCTTCTTGGTAGAAACGAACAAGATCTTGCGGCCCGAACCAGCGATCTTCGCCATGGCATCGGTAGCAGACTGCAGCTTGCGCTGGGTCTTTTGCAAATCAATGATGTGGATACCATTGCGCTCCATGTAGATGTACGGAGCCATGTTGGGGTTCCACTTGCGCGTCAAGTGACCAAAGTGGACACCAGCGTCGAGAAGTTGTTGAATTTCAGGCGTATTTGCCATTTTCTGTGGGGTTTACATTCACTTAATTCAACCGACCAGTAGCGCAGAGCGATCTGGCCAGTTTGGATACTAAACCAACTACTCCAGCGATTAACGCTTGGAGAACTGGAAACGCTTGCGCGCTTTCTTTTGACCGAATTTCTTACGTTCAACCATACGTGGGTCACGGGTCATAAGACCTTCAGGCTTCAGTAGGGTGCGGAACTCGGGATTGATCGATACCAAGGCACGAGAGATGCCCAAACGGATAGCTTCCGCCTGGCCGGTGATGCCACCGCCTTCTACGTTCACTTTTACGTCGAACTTGCCGATCGTCTCCGTCAAGGAGAACGGCTGGTTCACTTTGTACTGCAACTGTGAGGTAGAGAAGTAGTTGCTCAAATCGCGGTGGTTTACCGTAACGGAACCGTTACCTTCTTTGAGGTATACGCGAGCCACAGAAGTTTTGCGGCGACCGATAGCATGGGTGGTAGACATAGAACCGACTCTTATGCGTTAATGGTTACAGGCTGTTGGGCTTCGTGGGTGTGCTCAGCACCAGCAAATACATGCATGTTGCGGAACAAGGCACGACCGAGGCGGTTCTTGGGCAACATGCCGCGAACGGCGGTTTCCAAGACGCGCTCAGGGTGCTTGGCCAATTCCAAGGCGGGCGTGCTGAAACGCTGGCCGCCGGGGTAGCCCGTGTAGCGGATGTACTGCTTGGTCTCCATCTTAGAACCAGACAGGCTCACCTCTGCCGCATTGATAACAATCACATTGTCACCGCAATCTGCGTGAGGAGTAAAGTTGGGCTTGTGCTTTCCGCGAAGGCGTGAAGCAATCAAAGAGGCCACACGACCCAAGGATTTACCTTGAGCGTCTACAACGACCCACGTCTTCTGGGCGGTTGCCTTGTTGGCAGAGATGGTTTTATAGCTAAGCGTATCCACTTTTCAGCAATATTTTTTGGGGCTGCGAAGATACGTACATTAATTGCAAATAGCCAAAGGTTCTTTCACCTTTAAATGCGAAGTACCTTAGGGCTTTCCAAAATTACACTGTCCCCATGCTCTTTCGTTCGTCCCGAATCGCTTTCCTTTCCTTGTTATTCCTCGCTTTTTCAAGCCTCCAGGCCCAAACGATTCTCCGTTGCGCGGCGGACGAAAATTTGGCGCTCGAACTCCAGAGCAATCCCCGCCGCGCCGCTTTGATGGCAGAAACGGAGGCCCTGATGGAAGAACAGATGGCGATAGACGCCCAGGGAACGGAGAGCGTCGTGCACATCATCCCCGTCGTGTTTCACGTCATGTGGTACGACCAGAGTGACAACATTTCGGAGGCCCAGCTGCAGGACGCCATCGACATCTTGAACGAGGACATGCGCCGCATGAATCCGGATACGGGACTCTTGCGCGCCATCTTCAAACCCGTGGCGGCGGATATGGAGGTGGAGTTTCGGATCGCCAAGAAAGATCCCAACGGCAACTGCACCAATGGCATCACGCGCACGCAGACCAACTTGAGTTTGGCCGCCAACAACAACGTGAAGTCCCTTGTCGGATGGAACAACACGAAGTATTTAAACATTTGGGTGGTTCGCAACATCAACTTGGCGAATACGACCCCCGGTACGATAACGCTGGGCTATTCGGCCTTTCCCTACAATGGCATTCCGCTTACGCAGGATGGCATTGTGATTCGGCACGACAATTTGGGCAGCATTGGCACGTCGGCCGGCACACGTAACCGAACGCTCACCCACGAAGTCGGCCACTACCTCAACCTCTACCACACCTTCCAGGGCGGCTGCAATCAGGGCGACAACTGCTACGACACCCCACCCGTCGCCTCTGCCTCCAACGGCTGCAACAACAGCACGCAGAACACCTGCAGCAACGACAACCCCGACCTGCCCGACATGGTCGAGAACTATATGGACTACAGCGACGACAACTGCATGAATACGTTTACGCAGAACCAAAAGTCACGCGCTAAGTCCGTCTTGAACAACCTCAACCTCCGTGGCAACTTGTGCACTTCGGGCAATTTGGCCTTCACCGGCGTGGACGGCAACAGCATTACCTGTGCCCCCGTGGCCGACTTTACGGTGGACCGAACCCTCCTCTGCGCCGGCGAGCAGGTGCAGTTCACGGATTTGTCCGCCTACCAAACCCTGACCAGCTTTCACTACACCATTGCGGACCAAAACAACGGCAACCAGCAGCACATCATCACCGCCAACCCCTTGCTGACCTTCAATGCTCCGGGCGTCTATGACGTGAAGTTGGAAATCCAGAACGCGGCAGGCAACAGCATGAAGCAGTACAGCCAGTTGATTACCGTTCGGCCCGCTGGTGGGACTACCTACAGCCCCTTCTTCTCGGCGACCATGGAGGATGCCTTGCCGAATGGCATTTGGACCGTCGAAAACAACGGCGACAACATTCAATGGCTGCGCACCAGCGCCGCAGCCAAATCCGGCACCCACTCCTACGTGTTGGACAATTTCAACGTGGCCGGCACCGGCGGGGGCGATGCCCTTATCGCGGGCCCCATTGCCGTGAGCAACATGACCGCCAAGCAGTTGCGTTTCTCGCATGCCTTTGCCCGCAAAACCTCATCCGACAACGACCAACTGAAAATCTTCACGAGCACAGACTGCGGCCAAACCTGGGCCCTCCAACGCCTCGTGCCTGCCTTCCAGTTGGGATCCGCCACCTACTACCCGAATACCTTGTACGTCCCCAGCGCAAGCGATTGGAAAGAGACCACCGTCAATTTCACCGGCTTGAACAACGCCACCTCCGTGATGATCAAATTTGAATTCATCAGCGGCGGCGGCAACAACGTCTACTTGGACGACGTCACCTTTAGCACGACCGTCGGTGAAGACGAAATTTCCTCGGAACACCTTGTTTTGGCTCCCAACCCAAGCGCTGGCGGCAGCACGCTTAGCCTTCCCAGCGCGAATGGCCAGGTTTATGTCTTGGACGCATTGGGCCGAACGGTACTTTCTCAATCGGTCACCGAACGCCAAATCCAACTCCCCGCGCTACCCGCCGGCCTCTACCTCGTTCGCTGGGTAGCCAGCCCTAGTGAGGTGAAGACCTTGCGGTGGGTGGTGAAGGACTGAGGGCGCCTTTGGCGCTCTAGAGGGCTAGGGAGCTAGGGAGCTAGGGAGCTTAGGCTTCGCCTTCGCGCTAGAGGGCTAGAGGGCTAGGGGGCTAGAGAGCGCTGCGCGCAGTTTGCTAGTTTGCTGGGTGGCTGGTTCTGGAAATGGAAAGTCCCTGCGCGCGGCGAAGGTCCACACCACAGTTTAAGGGTAAAAGAGAGTAAGCGTTTAAGTGAAAGCTACAGCGCGAAGCGCGTGCTCTCTAGCCACCTAGCTACAGTGCGAAGCACGTGCTCTCTAGCTACAGTGCGAAGCACGTGCTCTCTAGCTTTCTAGCCCCCCAGCTATTTCAACTGCAACAAATACGTATCCGGATTCGGCAACTGCAGAATGAGGGGGAAGCGTTCGGGATACTTCTGAATGGCTGGAACCACGTAGCGACCAATGGCGGAATAGCCCAGCTGATCGACGACGACGTGGGTCACACCTTGCTCTTTGAGTTTGGCAATGAAGGCATCGTTGTCTTCAATGGAGGGGAAGCGAACGCACGGGCGCTGTGCGTAGAGGTAAAAGAGGGCCGGCTTGTAGGTGGCGATGATGGCGTCGGGGGGTAGGTTTTGGCCCGCGTAGCGACCGATGTTGAAGTAGTTCGCGTATTGGGAACCGACGGGGTCTTGACTTTCGGCGCGCAATTTGGTGACGGCCGAAAGTTGAATCAAGCCTGCTGCCATCAAGATGTAGGGGGAGGCCACCCAGGAGGGGAGGTTGAAGCGGCTTTGGGCCCATTTGAGGGCTTCCCATGCGCCTACAGTGGCGGCGAGGAGCAGGAAGGGGATGAGGGGCTGCATGAAGCGCACGCCAAACCAGACTTCGGGCCAGAGTAGGAAGATGGCGGCGGAAGCGGCGAGGTAGCCGGCCCACATCATGCGGAGTTTGGGCATTTTGAAGGTGCCAAAGACGACCAAAAGCAGCAAGAGACTGCCGTAGAGGAAGAAGCCGGTGGGTTCGTCCTGGGAGTAGACGACGTCCAATTTGGGGAAGAGGCCGTTGGGAAGTTCTTGGGTGAGGTAGCGCCAACCGTTGGTTTGGATGCGGTCTAGCCATCCGCTGGCGGTGAGGACGCCTTCTTCGGGGCGGTAGGGGTTGACTTGGATGAGCTGCTGGAGGTAGGGGTTGCCGCCCAGGGCTTTGCCGCGCAGGAACCAGGGCAGCGCCAGGCCGATAAAGCCCACTCCGTAGCCCACTGCGGCGGTCCATTTCTTTTCAAAGAGGAGGTAGAGGCCGATGCCGGCGATGAGGGCGAGGCCGGCCGTTCGGATGTGGTAGGAGGCGGAACTCAGCACGAGCATAGCCCAGAACCATGGGGACTTCCAGAAGGGCGTTTCGGAATCCTTCCATTTGACGAGGCAGGAAAGGGTGGCGACGGAGAAGAAGAGGAAGGGAATTTCGGACATTAAAATGGTGGAGGAACGCAGCAGATGGGCGTTCAGGAGCGTCAAGCCGAGTGCCGTCCAGGAGAGGAGGGAATTTTGGGACATTCGGACAAAGAGCCTTTGCAGCAGAAGCAAAGCGCCTAAAAACAGCAGGCCATTCATCCATTTGAGGAACTCAAAACTGTCCGAAAAAGTCATGAAAACCGCCAAAACCGCCGGATAGCCGGGAGGAAAATGCTTGGCCGCTGGCGCCCCAGGGAGGTGAATGTCCGTGTAGCCCTGACCGCTGTGCAGCGACTGCCCTAAAATGTAGTAGCCCGCATTGTCGCCGCCGAGGTCCAATTTGGCGTCAAAAATGGCCACGTAGCACACGAGAAACCCCAAGGCAATCCAGAGGTCCGATTTGGTAAAGGGAAGTCGCTTCATAGATTCGAAGGTACGGGGGTTGGCTAGGCGAAGCAAGTCCTCGCCGCTGCGTCGGAAAATGCCCGCAGGGAGCTGGTTAAATCGCGGTAAAAACGCCCCCACATTTTAATTCCTACCAATTTAGTAGGATATTCTATCTTTGTCGGCCATGAACAGCGCTCAACTCCTCCTGCTCTTCGTCTACCTGACGGTCGTGCTTGCGCTTTTTTCCAAGCGGATCAAGCCTGTACAAGCCTTTGGGGCAGGTGGCTTGTTCTTGGTTTTGAGCGGTCAGCTTTCCGCGGCCGAGCTCCTTGGCACCCTGACCACGCCTTCCCTCCTCATCTTGTTTCTGCTGATGGTGCTCGCCGGCGCCGTTCAGGCGCGGCTCGGCCTCGCCCAAGCCTTGCAGCGCTGGACCCAGAACGCCAGCCCACGCGGATTTTTGCTGCGGGTGCTAACGCCGACGGCTTTGCTTTCGGCCGTCCTTAACAACACGGCGGTCGTGGCCTTGCTGATGGGCCCCATTCGGCAGTGGGCCCTGCGCAACCGCCAAACGCCTTCCACCTACTTAATGCCCTTGGCCTTTGCCGCGACTCTGGGCGGCATGCTCACCGTCATTGGCACGTCGACCAATTTGGTCCTCAACGGCTTGCTGGAGGAGAACGGCTTGAAAATTTTGCACACGACCGACTACCTGCTGCCCGGTGTGTTGGTCGTCAGTTTGGGCATCCTGGGGATGGCCCTTTTGGCGGGCCGAACGCTCCCCAAGCACAGCGTCGAAACCGCCGAAAAATCCCGCGAATACACCGTTGAAACCCGCGTGCTCCCCCAAAGCCCCTTCACCGGAAAGTCCGTTCAGGACGCCGGGCTGCGCCAAGTACACGGCTTGTTTTTGGTGGAAATTGTCCGCGGCCAACGCCTTATTGCGCCCGTCAGTCCCACGGAAATTTTAGAAAGCGGCGACCGCCTCTTTTTTGCCGGCGCCTTGGAGGAAGTGCGCGAGCTCACGCGCTCCAACTCCGGCCTCGCCCTGCCGCAAGAAGACCTGACCCAGGGAGCCGCCAGCTCCGCCTTGGTCGAAGTCATGATTCCCCCCGGCAGCGACTTGGTGGGGACCCAAGTGCGCGGCTCCCAGTTCCGCCAGCGCTACGACGCAGCCATCGTGGCCGTCCACCGACGTGGCGAACGCATGCAAGGACGCATCGGCGACATGGTCTTGCAGGCTGGCGACTTGCTTTTGGTGATTGCCGGAGCGCGCCATGCCGAACTCATGGCCGAATCCAAGCACCTCTACAGTTTGACCACCCAAGCTCCCGTGCAGCCCTTGACGGCCTTGAAAAAAACGGCACTGCTTGCGGGAACCTTGGGCTTTGCAGCAGCCTATGCCCTGGGGGTCCTAGACTTCTTAACCATGCTCCTCGGCCTAGCGGCGACCTTGGCAGCCGTGGGCTGGCTCGGCTGGAGCGATTTCAAGAAGTCCTTGGACTGGGAACTCATCGTCGTGCTCATGTGCGCACTGGGCTTCTCCAAAGCCTTGATGGATTCGGGCCTGATCTTGGAGGCCTTTGCCCACCTCTCTGCGGCGTCCAGCTGGTCCGCCTTTACGTGGATCCTGCTGATATTTGGCGCCACGACCCTGCTCACCAACTTGATGACCAATGTGGCCGCGGTGGCCTTGATGTTCCCCGTAGTGGCGGTATGCATTTCTAGCCAGCCCGAACTCAGCCCCCTCCACGGCTTCCTCGCCTTGGCCTTTGGCGCCTCCAACGCCTTTCTAACGCCCTTCGGCTACCAAACCAACCTCATGGTCATGGGCCCCGGCGCCTACCAATCCCGCGACTACCTGCGCTTTGGCGCTTGGGTCACAGCCGTTTACTCGCTCGTTATCCTTACCTATTTGTACCTCCTCTAAGCGATGAAATCCTCTGAACACGTCGTCCGCCAGGCCTACCAAATTGGGCCTTCTGACCGAGAAAAAGCCCTGGGCCAACGCGGGCAAGTCCTCTGGTTCACCGGACTCAGCGGCAGCGGCAAAAGCACCTTGGCCAACGAGGTGGAGCAAGCCCTACACGCGGCTGGGCGCCACACGTTTTTGCTGGATGGCGACAATTTGCGCCACGGCTTGAACGGCGACCTCGGCTTCAGCGAGGCGGACCGAACGGAAAACATTCGGCGCGTGGCGGAAGTGGCCAAACTGATGGCCGACGCCGGACTCATTGTCCTGACCGCCTTTGTCAGCCCCTTCGCCGCGGACCGCGAGAAAGCGCGCAGCATCGTCGGCCCAGAGCGCTTTGTCGAAATCTACGTCGACTGCCCCCTGGAAGTCTGCGAATCTCGCGACGTCAAGGGCCTCTACGCCAAGGCCCGCCAAGGCTTAATCCCCGATTTTACGGGCATCTCCTCCCCTTTTGAAGCCCCAGCACAGCCTGAGCTGCGCGTTCAAACGGCTGAAAACGACCTGGCCACCTGCTGCCAGCAAATCCTTCAACACATCGCATGAGTTTACACGACCATTTAGACGAATTAGAAGCGGAAGCGATCTACGTCATTCGCGAAGTCTACGCCCAGTTTGAAAATCCGGGCATCCTCTTTTCGGGAGGCAAGGACTCCATTGTAGTGAGCCATTTGGCCCGAAAAGCCTTTGCCCCTGCCAACCTGCCCTTCCCCCTCGTCCACATTGATACGGGCCACAACTTCCCGGAGGCCATTGCCTTTCGCGACGCCTTTGTCGAGCAGATGAAGACGCGTCTGATTGTAGGCCTGGTGCAAGACTCGATCGACCGCGGCAGCGTGCAAGAGGAGACCGGCCTGGCGGCCAACCGCAACCGTTTGCAAACCACTACACTCCTGGAAACCATTGAAAACCATCAATTTGACTGTTTGATGGGCGGCGCCCGCCGCGACGAGGAGAAGGCTCGCGCTAAAGAGCGCTTTTTCAGCCACCGCGACGACTTTGGGCAGTGGGACCCCAAGAACCAACGCCCCGAGCTTTGGAACCTCTTCAACGGAAAAAAACGCCCCGGCGAGCACTTCCGCGTATTCCCCATTTCCAACTGGACGGAGATGGACGTTTGGCACTACATCCGCCGCGAAAACATCGAACTCCCCGAACTCTATTTTGCCCGCATGCGCAACGTGATTTGGCGCAGCAATTCCTGGATTCCTGTGAGTGACTTTATCACGCTTCGCCCCACGGAAATTCCGCAAGAAAAAATGGTGCGCTTCCGTACCCTGGGGGATATCACCATTACGGGAGGTATTGAATCCACCGCCGTGGAGCTCGACGATGTGATCACTGAAATCGAAACCTCACGCCAGACCGAACGCGGCAACCGCGAAGACGACAAGCGCAGTGAAAACGCCATGGAAGAACGCAAAAAAGAAGGCTATTTCTAAGCCCTGATACGATTATGAACCTACTACGATTTACCACGGCTGGCTCCGTCGACGACGGAAAATCTACCCTCATTGGCCGCTTGCTTTTTGACTCCAAAAGTGTCTTTATCGACCAAATGGAAGCCGTCGAAAAAACCTCGCAGCGCAAGGGCTTGGAGCGCATTGATTTTAGCCTCTTGACCGACGGCTTGAAGGACGAGCGCGAGCAGGGCATCACGATCGACGTGGCCTACCGCTACTTCGCCACGCCCTCGCGCAAATTCATCATTGCCGACACCCCGGGCCATATCCAGTACACCCGCAACATGGTGACAGGAGCCTCTACGGCGGACGCGGCGCTGATTTTGGTCGACGCCCGCAACGGCGTGGTTGAACAAACGCGTCGCCACAGCTTTATCGCCGGTCTTTTGGGCATTCCCCATGTCATCGTGTGCATCAACAAGATGGATTTGGTGGACTTTGACCAGGCCGCCTACGACCAAATCGTCCGCGACTTTGCGCAGGTCAAGGAGCGCGCCCACCTGCAGCACGTGGACTTCTTGCCCATCTCCGCCTTGCTGGGCGACAACGTGGTCGAGCCCAGCACCCAGATGCCCTGGTACCAAGGACCTACCCTCCTCCACCACTTGGAAACCTTGGAGGTCGAGCGCCCCGAGGCTACCGGCGATTTCCGCTTCCCGGTCCAAACCGTCATCCGCCCCCATTCCGATGCCCACCACGATTTTCGCGGTTACGCGGGACGGGTAGCCTCTGGCACCGTGCGCGTGGGCGACGCCGTCACTGCGCAGCCTTCAGGTCTGAGCAGCACGGTGGCGGCCATCTACCTGGGGGACGCGACCTTGACAGAAGCTCAGACCGGACAATCCGTGGTGATCACCTTGACCGATGATGTGGACATCTCGCGCGGGGACACCCTGGTCACAGGATCCGCCCCTCACTTGGAGCAAGCTCCTAAAGCGACGCTCTGCTGGCTGGACAACCAGCCCCAACGTCCCGGCGCCAAGTACGTCATCCGTCACGGCAGTGCGGACGCACGTGCCATGATTGCACAGGTCGATGGCGTCTTGGACATCCATGCGTTGGAATTCCAATCGGCAGAAGGGCCACTTACCGCCAACAGCATTTCCCAAATTCAGCTGAAAACCACCAAGCCTTTGGTCATGGACCCCTACCGCGTCAACCGCATCACGGGCTCCTTTGTCTTGGTCGACGAGGCTTCCGGGGCCACGGTCGCTGCGGGCATGCTATCTTGAGGTATGGCGCAAGAGAACAAAACGCAACCCACCGCCGTGCCCGTCATGGAGTTTTTGGAGGGCATTGAGCACGCCGGACGACGCGCAGATGCCCTGCAGGTGCATGCTATGATGCAGCGCATTTCGGGCCATCCAGGCCGCATGTGGGGGGCTAGCATTGTCGGCTACGGCGACATGCGCTACCGCTATGCGACGGGCCGCGAAGGCGATTGGTTCTTGCTGGGCTTTTCTCCGCGCAAAACCTCGCTTTCCCTCTATCTCTGTTTGGGGGGACTGGAACAGTTTGGGGCCTACCTGGACCGACTGGGAAAGCACAAAACCGGGGCGGGCTGCCTCTACATCAACAAGCTCGCAGAGGTGGATTTGGCCGTTTTGGAGGAATTGATGGTGGCCACCATGGCCCATGTCAAGGCACTGGACATTCGCGTTCAGCCTTAGCCGTCGGGCGTATACCTAGCTTTTGGATTTCAAAGGCTGCAAATCAAAAAGGCTGGCCTCGTAGATTTTTCGGTGGAGGAAGCGCTTGGGCAACAGATGCCTGAGAACTTTGAAGGAAACGCGGTGCATCCAGCCCGTAATGCGGCTTTGCTGTGGATGCTTTAAAACATGCAGCACATCTGCGGCAACGTCTTCGGGCATCAGGACGCCCGTGATGCGCTTTTTGCGTTCTTCAAAGCCCATGTTTTCGCGGAATTTGGTCCGAACAGGCGGTGGCGTCAAGGTGCTAATTTGGATCGGTAAGCCCCGAATCTGAACCTCTTCATGGACCGAGTGCGCAAGGCCCGACACAAAATGCTTGGACGCGCTGTACACCGCCATACCGGGAACGCAAGAAATGCCTGCCGTAGAACTGATGAGCACCAAATGCACGGGTTTTTTCATGGGACCCGGGGCGACCGCGGCATGCACGACATCCAAGGTTGCCAGGACATTGAGCTTCACCATAAAGCGCTCGCTTTCTCTCGGAATCTCGCCAAATCGCCCCATCGTCCCCATCCCGGCCGAATGCACCACCACATCGGGGGCGAAGGCTCTAAATAGTTCCAGCCAGCGTTCGTACATGCCCTCTTGGGTCAAATCCGCGTTCTCAAACTGGAAGTTGGGATGATCCACCAGAGCCGCAGTCGGAGCCTTGAGGTCTAAGCCCAAAACCAGATTTCCTTGCTGCAGTAGCGCGTGGCACGTGGCCTCGCCAATACCTTGGGAGCAGCCCGTAACGATGAATTGTGTGGGAAGCCGTTGATTCATGTTCAGCAAGAACCCCCTTTCCTAGCAAAATTCCGTACGGCCTTGGGCTGCTCTCCTGGATAGTATTACGGAATCCTGCAAATCACTACCTTCATCGTAAATACCTACCCGCATGAGTACCTACCCCAAACAGGTTGAGTTTCTGAAACTCGTTCAAGCCCGCATCCCCGACCACCTCAATGTGGTGGACACCTTGGGGGAATTGCTCGGGATTGGGTCCGATTCTACCTACCGCCGACTGCGCGGAGAAACGGCATTGAGTTTTGAGGAGGCGCAGCTGATTTCCAGTCACTTTGGAATCTCCATGGACGCCGTAGGTATTGACGCGCTCAATCGCGTGGATTTTGACGCCGGGCATCCCATCGAAACGGCAGCAGACTATGCCAAATACTCGCAGCGTTTGGTGGCCCGCATGCTCCAAATCGAAACGGGGAAGCAGCAGTCTCACATGTACTATTTGGCGCAGGATTTTCCGCTGTTTTACATCTATTTATTTCCGCAGATTACACGCCTGAAGAGCTTTTATTGGGGACGCAGCATCTTGGCTTTGCCGGAATTTCAGCATGTGACCTATGGGCAGTTTACCATTCCCAAAGAGCGCTTTGAGGCCGGCCTAGAAGTTATCCGTAGCTATGCGCAGCTAAACGCATCGGAAGTTTGGACGAGCCGCAGCTTCCTGGCCACCCTAAAGCAAATCCAATACTGTTGGGATACCGGGCTGATTACCGAACTCAGCGATGCGCTGGCCATCCTCGAGGAAATGGATGAACTGATTGAGGTCATTCGCATCCAATCCACCGCGGGCCAAAAAATTAACCCACTGACGCGTCAGCCCACAGGCGCGCCCTTCCATTTCTACATCACCGATTTGAGTGTTGGGAACAACGCTGTCTTCTTGGACCGAGGCGACACCAAGCACACTTTCCTCAGTTTCAACACGTTTAACTTCATTGAGACCACCAACCGAGCCTTCAACCGCCAAACGGAAAAATGGATTCAGGAACTCATTCGGAAGTCGACTAAAATTGAGCCGGGCGCGACTAGTGTGCGCGACCAGTACCTCGCGAAGCTCAAGCGACAGGTGGACACCATTCGGCAGGCGATTCGCAACCAAGAAGACACCTTGCTGTGATCAAATAGGCGTGCTGTAGCGGCCCGCCAAGCGATGGAAGGCCTCCGTCAACTGCTGCGTGACGGCAGAACCGCGGCGGTTTTGGAGCACGCGGCCATCCACTTCGACGACAGGGGTCAATTCGCCCATGGATCCGGTTCCAAAGGCTTCGTCGGCGGCGTAGAGTTCGGTCAGGCTCAGGTTGCGCTCCACACAGCGAATGCCCAGCTCGGCCGCCAGTTCGATCACGAGCGCGCGGGTAATTCCATGCAAGCAGGCATCGGCGTGCGGCGTGAGCAAAACGCCATCCTTCACCATAAAAATGTTGGTGCCGTTCATCTCCGCGATAAAGCCCAAGTTGTCGAGCATCAAGGCATCGTCCACCCCCGCATGGTTGGCCTGAATCTTAGCCAGGATGTTGTTGATCAGATTGTTGTGGTGGATTTTGGAATCCACATGCATGGGGCTGTTCCGGCGAATGGCCGAGGTCACGATGCGAACCCCTTTGACGTTGTCGTAGACGGGCGGCTTCCATTCGGCCAGCACAATTAGGGTGCAGCCTTTCTGGTTCAGGCGAGGATCCATGCCCGAAGTGATTTTTTCGCCGCGCGTCAGAGTGAGCCGAATGTGCGTATCGTGCGTCATCCCATTCGCCTTCAAGGTCGCCTTAATCGCATCCGTGATGAATTCGCGGCTAGGGATGTGGGCAAAGGCCATCGCTTGGGCCGAATCCATCAAGCGGTCCAAATGGCGGTCCAAGCAAAAGACGCCTTCTTGGTAGACGCGCATTCCTTCCCAAACGGCATCGCCGCCCTGTACGGCGCTATCAAAAACGGACACTTTGGCCTGGTCACGTGGCACCAGGCCATCGCCTACCCAAACAAGGATTTCAGCATTTCGGGGATCGTAGGATTGTAGCATATCAAAGAGCTAAACGGTGTGTGAATAAGGTTTCATAGTAGGGCAGCGCTTCGGCCTCCACCTCGGCATAGCGCCCAGTTAAAGGTTCTCCCAGGTCATTTGCCGGTCCGAATCCCGTACTCGCATGCACTTGGCTGTACCAATGCGGCCACCATGGGCCATCGTAGGGCTTGGGACCCGCAGGCCATTGAAGCATTTCCGGATGGAAGGGGATGCCCAGTGCATCGCAAATTTTTGGAAAGGTCTCCGCTGGATTCGCTAGCATCTCGTCGCTGTCCACCAAGATTTTGGGGCCTTTAAACGCCTGAATTTTTGTCCATTGCGCCACTTGTTCTTGGATGCCAATGTCTTCCAAGGTCACCTGTGGCCACACTTTGGCAAAGGACCGAATCACCTTCCTCGGGTGCCGAATCCAAAAAACATGCGCCGCCTCCGACGCCCAGTCCCAAGGCATGTCCACCATGTGATGCGCCATGTTTTTCAGGTAAATCTCCCCCGGATGCGCCGCAAAGAGCCTGTGCATCGCCTCGGCCGCATCTCCCGGTGTCCGGGGAACAGCTGCTAGAATCTCTCTTCGGCCCGGATGGTCCAATCCGGTGCGCTCCAAAAAGGGTCCATAAAAAGGCTCATCCACCACCCGGCAGCCTGGACGCTGTGCAAACGCATACAGCAATGCCGTGCTAATGTTGCGCGGACCGGAGATAGCGTGAAGAATATGGGGCATAGCACAATGTTACGAAGGGATTCCCGGCCTCGTTTTACCCCATGTCGTCTTTTTTCTGCCCGTATTTATTCATACGGGTTCCACATGACGGGCAAGTCGATCCCCCGAACATAGCCTCTTCATAGTCCTTGGGTACACGAACGCGCGATTGCCTCTTCCCACACTTTGGACAATAGACCGCCCTCAGATTGATGCCATATTTCTGGGCAAATCGGCTTGTTGGTTTCAAGGTAGCCATCCAACCCAACGCCAACACCGGTAGGGCCCAAGGAAGGATCTGAAAAAAGAGGGCCCAGGTCATTCTATAAAGATAGCAAGGGGCACGAAAAAACCCGGCGCTTTTCAGCGCCGGGTTCGTTGGTGGGCAATACAGGATTCGAACCTGTGACCCCCGCCCTGTCAAGGCGATGCTCTAAACCAACTGAGCTAATTGCCCGGGGACGGCAAATGTACGAGCAAAGTCAGAAATGCGCCACTCCTCTAAAACCAATCGCGAAAATCTTTGTTAGATTTAGGAGTATGATGGAAAAACTGCTGGATTCGGAAGCGATTCGCTGGAGAGACCCCTCCTTCTTTGGGGAGGAGCGTCTGGTCCAGTCGGCCTTGCCGTATCTCAAGCGGTTGGTCGATGAATTGCTCGAAATGAGCACGTTGCCCACTAGTTGGGGTGAAAAAAAGGCCCTTCTTACCCTCAGAGAATTAGGAAGTATGCCTGGCTGGGTCATGCCCCATTGGGTAAGCGGCTTTGAGGCCCTGCGTCAGTTGCATTTGTTTTTTGAGCGGAATTCGGCCCATCAAGCCTTTGACGACAACCAAGATGCGTGGACGTCTTGGCTGTTTGCCTTCACTTTTTTTGAGTTGGTGGAGAGCAAACGTCAGGATGTGGACGCCGCCTTTCACAGCCAGCTGAAGTTTCTCTGGAATTAATCCAATTCGGACCCGATGTAGGGCTCGGAGGTCCATTCGGTGGATAGTTCCGCATGTTGCACGCGCTGGTAGAGGTTTTCCCGAATGTTGAACCAAAACATATTGTAATCCGCGCGGTGGTAATCTTCCCATCGGAAGAACCATCCTAGGGGGCCGCGCAAGCGTTCGATGCGCAAGGTGCCTTGATCAATTCGGGCACTCACCCCGTGGCGCAAAAGGACCTTCCCATTGGAATAGAGCGCCCCTTTGTGCTGGTAGCGGCGGCTGCGTTTGGGCGAATCCGACCAGGTGATGGGGTTGACCACAGGGTATTCCGGCCCAAACTTCTTGGGGTAAAAATCCTTGCCGTAGCTGCGCCAGCCCATCCAGCAGTCCGTTTGAGTCGGGTCCGTGCAAAGCGGAAAGTTGCCCATGTCCTCGGCCGTCACCGTATTGCCCACCAAGTAGGCCACAAGCAAGCGTTGGCGAAGGTCCTTGTTGGGCAGAATGACTTCCATCATGAGGCGTTTGGCGTGTCCCGTGCCTTGGCTGTGACCGGCCAAAATGTAGCGACCCTCCGGATTCAGCGCGATGAAGGTTTCAAAGGCACGCTTCACATCGGCATACGCCGTGTCATAGGCCACCAAGGCGTCTTGGTATTCTTGCGGGGATTCCGGGTAGTAGCCCCGGTACATCATTTGGCGGTAGTGCGGTGCGTACACCAGCCCCACTCCATTGAACACACTCGCCTGGTTGGCGAGGGGCCAATCGTTGATTTCTTGGCGGTAGGTCGCGTCAAAGCAATCGGCATTCCAGCTGCTGCCCTCAAAGTAAAGGGTCGGGTAAATGAAAAAGGTCGGAACCGCCATCTGGATCGCTCCGTACTTTTTTTCTAAACGTCGGTCCAAACGTTCCGTAGCACGCGAACGCTTGCCGCTGCCCCATTCGATGGCAGGATGGGCCGCCCAGGCCGAAATTTCGGCATAGTCCGGCCGCTGCGGATAGGGGCTCAAAGAAGGAGACGGTGTCGCCCCCTCCTGCGCCCATAGGGACCCAGCGAGAACGCCGAAAACGATCAAGAGGGTCCGTTTCATGTTAGGCGTTTTTAGCATTTCGGCCCGCAATAGCGCCCAGCACAGCCCATGGAATGCTGCCGTCCATCAGGTGCGCCACAATGCCCGGCGTCTTGTACCAAATGAAGTCCGAATACGGCTCCAAAAAGTAGGAAATCATGCCCACAGCGATACCCACCAAAAGGCCCTTCTTGATGTCCATCGCCGTCATATTGCGGATCAACCAGAAGAACAAGGCTGCCACGATGAAGGCAATGAGGTAGCCCCGCACCAAAGGCATGACCATGTCCGAATGGTCCACCGTCTGGTAATTCAGAAGGCCCCAAGGCTTGCCCTGCAGGGATTCCATGGCAGCTTCCCACGCTTCGGGAGAATCCGTCGGGCCTGGCTGACCGAGCATGTACTGCCCAGGTTCAAGGCCAGAGGCGGCGATGGCGTCGAGGATTTCGGTCTGTTTTGGGGTGTACTGCTGCGCGTCCGCGTGTAAGTTAAGCGCGGCGTGCGACAAGAATTGCCAGAAGAAGAGGATGGTTCCTCCGAGGAAGGTGTAGATGATGTGTTTTTTCATGGGGTATGGGGGGTTGGGGGTATGGGGGTATGGGAGTTTGGGGGTGGAAGGGTGTTTTTTTGCGGGCAAAGTGCTGGCGCGCAATGAAGTTCGGGGTTTTCAGCGGATCAGAAAAGAGATTAAACGTTTAAAACGCTAGCCAGTAAGGCCACCTAGCGCGCCGCAGGCGCTCCCTAGCCTCCTAGCTCCCTAGCCCTCTAGCGCGCCGCAGGCGCCCCCTAGCCCCCTAGCCACTCCGAAGTCACATGCGCCAAATGGTGGCGGCTGTGCCACGCGTAAAACTGCAGCGCTTCGGCGAGGGTGACGTCGCGTTGGTTTTCGGGATGGTAGTAGTCGCGCGCCCAATCGTCGGGACCCAAACTCAACCAAAACTGGTTCCATCGGTAGTGCAACCCGTGAAGGATGTCCAAAGAGGCCCCCACATTGAGGTCGGTGGCATCCGGTGTAGCGGCCCAAGCACGCTCATCGTAGGGCTTGACGATGGGATCTTGTTCGGTCAATGCCAATTTGCAGCGCACAAAGCAGTTCAAGTGGCTGTCCGCGAGGTGGTGGATGACTTGCGTTCGGGTCCAACCGTCCGGACGGTAAGGCGCTTGCAAGTGCTCATCGGACATGGTATCTACGGCGTTTTGGAGCTGCTGCGGCAGATCGGACAGCGTAGCCATCCATTCGTCCAAATCGGCTTCGGTGTAGGTGGTCTGCAGCTTGAAAGCGCCGACCGGATATTTGAGTGCTTCGAGATTCATAGCAAGGGATTGTGGCTTAAAGATAGGCGCGAGTTTGTAGCTTTTCTTCGTGAAGCGCTCCCAAATTTTCCTCTTCTCAAATGGCGTTTATTCAAGGCGCGCACGCACCGCCGGCCATAAAAAAATACCTGCCTCCCACGTGGGAAGATGAACAAGGGTAAACGCAACCGCATTGTGCCCGTGAGTCCCTTTATTAGAGTCCATTTGGGGCGTTTTAAGGCACTTTCTAGCGATAGCAGAGCAAACATCTTCTCAGGCAATTTGAAACCATACAATCGGGACTATTTTAAAGCGTTATGGGGAAGGTATAAGAAGGTCTCTGTCCTGCTTGAGAAAGACCAGACGTTATACTCACTCCGTCATTCAGGGGCCATCCAAGTCTACGAAAAGTCCGGGTCTTTGGTGAAGCTTCAGCAGGTATTGGGTCATAGCTCCCTCAAGTGTCTTTAACGTATCTAAGGGGATTGGAGGTTAAGCAATTGGAGCTTGGAGATATACCGCGGCTTGAAGGTTGAAAAATAAGTTTTTTTGTAAATTAAAGACGGTCAAGAAGTGATTATGAAGTATATCTTTCAAATAATATTTTTTTTCTCGGCACCGTTCCCACTCATAAGTCAAATAATAATGACGGGGCCAACTCAACTTACAAGTAATTGGCCCATAAGTGCCAATTATTGTTTGAGTGGCCATTCACCAGGTAGCACAAATACCTGGACTACTTCTTCAGGAATTTTTACAGCCACACAATTTGGTCCGTCTGGGCCGAGTTCCACATACACAAATACAAATACGTGTAATTCAATTCAAACATACTATTGGACAAACTACACTCCAGGTTCAATTACGGTTTCAGCCGCTGGCGCGTCTAAAACGACAACTGTAACACCTGAAGACTATGGCATGACTATTCAATCCGTAAGTATTGTGCAGCGAGCTAACTGTCCGTCTGACTCAATACTAGTTGCACAGGTATCTAAAAGCTACAGTCTTCAGCCTTCTGGTCTCTTAAGATGTGGCCCATCCGGTGACTGTGCGCTTTTGGGTCATAAATGGTATTTAAAAAGACCGAATACCCCTTGGACAGCAATTGCTGTTATACCCTCAATTCCCAGTATTTCCAGTACATCCATTCCAAGCAATCAAGTCAATCAATTTACGCTATCGCAAGCGGGTCAGAATCATCCGATATTTGACAGTACACATTGGGGTAGCGGAATAATTTCCCTTGATTTATCTAGTATAGATTACTTACCTCCAGGCAGTGAGATTTATTTAGAAGTTCAACGTTTTCAGGGCTCCGTAATAAATTCGGATACATTGCCATTAAATATAATTTCATTACCTAACAGAGCAGTTTCAGCAAACCAGACCCTTATTTGCGAAAGCGATTCAGCTACTATCACCGCAGCTGGTGGGTATAATTACTTGTGGAACACAGGTGATACAACTCAGAGTTTAACTGTTAACCTCTCTGGCAGCTATTCTGTTTTACTAACGGACAGCAACAACTGCTCGGCCACTTCAACTTCGGAAGTCATTACGGTCGTTCCAGACATTGTATTGCCACAGATAACATCAAATGGCTTAGGATGGGTATTGACAGGCACTACAACTGGCTTCAGCGTGCCTAAGGATAGTAACTACACGTACCAATGGGGCGTTGTAGGCGGGAGCATCCAATTTGGACAAGGAACAGATAGCGTTGCAGTGCTCTGGGGTGCACCCGATAGCAACGTAGTGGTATGGGTGGATGTCTCTAACGGCGTATGTAGCGACTCTGTAGGCATCAGCATCAACATCAGCGGCATTGGTGTGGATGAAGGAGCGATGCAGAACGTACGCTCGTTCCCCAATCCCAACAATGGCTACTTCACGGTAGAGTTAGGTGAGGCTTATGTCGGAGCGAGCTTTGAGGTAGTTGATGGTATGGGGCGTCCCGTAGAGCGTGGTATTATAACATCTGTACAACAAGGTTTTGACTTAGCGGACAAGCCCAAGGGTGTATACCGCATCAATATTCGTTCAGACACTTCTTCGGAAACAATTGTTGTGATAGTGCAATAATCTAAGATGTTTTCATTTCTGAAAGCCCCGTCGTTTGGTGGGGCTTTTTCTTTGGATCTCAACCGTGACCACGAGAAGTAAGGGTCATTGGTGAAGCTTCAGCAGGAAACGTGTTGTTCGTCGCTGCAAGTTCCACTGATAAACTTTATTTTGAGCTAATAAAAAAGAGGAGCGCCCTTTCGGACACTCCTCTCCAACCGTGAAACGCTATGGTCTTGTGTACCGATAAGGTCTCACACCAAACTTTAACAAAGGAATTAAATCCATAATGGTTAGAATCAACTTTTTGGGTCACTTAAGTATGCCTTTGCCCGGAAGTATATCACTTGGAACAGAAATTCATATTGTTTGCCCCCCGCTCAAAGTAACCCACCAAAACAACCGACTATAAAAATGGCAGTCAAGTAGTCACCAGAGTAGTCACGAGTAGTCATATTACCAGTTCTAAACATAATCTCTGCTTGCTATCTTGGACCTATTATTAACTAGACTACAAGGTCAATTACTAATTCTACGTTCTGATTTACAACATATTATAAAAAAAACCCCAACCCTCGTTAAGGGTCGGGGTTTAGTGCGCCCAGCAGGATTACCTGCGATTCTCCTGGTGAGGGCTTCCATTAAAAACTAAACCCCGCTTCCGCTCCGCGGAAGTCTGGGATTTCTCATGGCCCAACTCGTGCGAGCACGCTGGGCCATGAAAAAACCCCAACCCTCGTTGAGGGTCGGGGTTTAGTGCGCCCAGCAGGATTTGAACCTGCGACCAAGGGATTATGAGTCCCCTGCTCTAACCGCTGAGCTATGGGCGCGG
>Ga0255760_10001162_pt1 | contig 25715 bp, 18 predicted proteins | sample 071ome_25_FD_179960 | JGI IMG/M metagenome (GOLD analysis project Ga0255760, IMG submission 179960) | Coastal salt marsh microbial communities from the Groves Creek Marsh, Skidaway Island, Georgia - 071410BT metaG (version 2) | ecosystem: Environmental > Aquatic > Marine > Intertidal zone >...
TGGTAAGAAAGTCATCCATCGCATACATAGTGGTTGGATTGATTGACCCTGCAGCCAATCCAGATGGCCGTGCACGACCATATCGAAGACGAAAACCACCCCTCGCCGATGGGGCACCAAACACCGGTCTTCCAGCAATGATGTCATTCATGAATTTTGTAATCGGTTTGGTCACCTTTGTTTTAAAATCATTCTTTGATTCTGCTTTTTCATCAGTCTTCCCCCTATTCGCAAAGGTACGAATGAAATCCCAACCCGGCACGTTTAAGCGCGTGGTGTGTTTTTCAATTTTAGGTGCTTTGAGGCACATGCCTTCCCCAATGACAAGGAGAACACCACCTCGAATTCTTGTCTCATCGATGTTTCGAACTCGGCCATAACCTGCACATTCAATTTTTTCAGTTGACTCGCCGTTGATCATCACTGGGCAGGCCCGAACAATTTCGTCGATTTCTGCAGGCGTAGGTCGGTATTGAAGGCCACCTCGATACAGTCCAAATTCTTCTTTGACACGCTCGACTTCAGGGTCTGTAGGCTCATACCTGCCAATGTTTAGTTCTCTACGAATCATGTCCGCAATGAGCACTCCAAGTGCTTGAGCAGTACCTCCAGCAGCACGAATTGGTCCAGCGAAATGAAGACTTAGAAATTGTGAACCGTCCACATTATTCAGCAATCGAACCTCACTTATTCCCGCGAGAGGTGCAACAAGCACCGCTTCTGTCAGAATAGCTAACCCAACTCTCAAACCGACATCGATTGATTTTTGCATGTCATAATCCATTTTTCGAAAATCTTTTGCAACTTTTTGAGCCATGAAAATTGCCGTAGTCTCCCGGTCATTTTCAAGAAGAGCAGCTCGAATCTCATCAGCGATTGAATGTCCATCGAGGTGGTCGACAAGCAGTTTTTCACATCTGCTCGCAAGGTCAGCAGCCCGCGGTATTTCAACTTCGAGAGAAGGGTCTAACCCTTGGGTACGTGCAGATTGTGCAACTCTATACACTTCTTCTGCTCGTTCATCCATCCACAACGTGTAGTCGTCTAATTCTTTGGCTAAGCGAGCGTCATCATATGGTTGAACAGGAGACTGTCCCTTCTTTGATGATGATGATGACATATGCTCATGAATGCAAAGTATCGACCCTTTATCATCAGTATGGTTGCAAAAATTGGAGATTCATCAAAGTAAAGTTCATGGTTTTTCGTTCCGTACAACAAACATGCCAGTCCATGACGATGTGATGTCAAATCCTCTGTGGGACGAATTGCGTAGCCATGTTCGAGAACTTGCATTTCTAGATGGAGGCCGTGATGATGCTTTCACTCTTGCGAGCGGACGAACATCCCGGTGGTTCTTTGACACAAAACCAGTCATGATGCATCCCGATGCAGCACAAATTGTGGGCCGTCTTATCAATACTAGAGCGTCAGCGATCGAGGCCGATTTTGTTGGTGGCTTAGAACTCGGAGCCGTACCTCTTACCGCACTTGTTGTTGCGACAGCTGAAAAAGATTCGAGAATACGCGGATTCATGGTGCGAAAAGAACCCAAAGGTAGAGGGGGAAGGAAGACAAAAAATCCACCCGGCTTTGAGGGATATTCAATGGCACATGGAGGAAAGGTCCTTCTCCTTGAAGATGTAACAACGACCGGTGGCTCGGCTGTACAAGCTATCGAACGAATCCATAATGAGACGGATTGCAAGGTCATTGCCGTACTCAGCATCGTTGACCGTGAAGAAGGTGCTCAAGAGATGTTTGAAGATTTAGGCATTCCATTTGAAAGCCTCGTCTTGCGCTCCCATATCACCGAAATGTGAAGTGACGATGATGGTGGAGGTCCTCCAGCCAATCGAGGCTCATAGCAAATCCTCCTTTGTCATCCAGGAAGATAAAACTGCACCCAATGGATTGACCTTTGTTTACACTTCTGACTCCAAGCCCCTGAGTACGCCATGGCAAGTTTCCGATTTCCGAGGAATTCTAATGAAAGACCTCAACCTCCCAGACGGACCTATCTTGGATTGTGCTTGTGGAAGCGGCATTCAATTGGCTGCAATCGGTCTACAACTTCGTCGACCAATGTATGGCATTGAACTCGACAAAAATAGAGCTCGTGCCTCAGCTTCAAACATTCGGACCTCATTTGATTTCTTTAACCAAACATCGAGTGAAGCACTGGCAATGAGTAAAATCTTTGTCGGAGATAGTACTTCTGCAACTGATATCTGCCACATCGGCCAAATCAAAGAACGTAGCATTGGTTTGCTGTATCTCGACCCAGCAAGGCCACGGAATTCTAGGACGCACAGTATCGAAGAAATGCAACCTCCACTTGATGCTGTACTTCGTGCATGGGGGCCTTACCTTGCCCATCGCGATGCTTTGCCTGCAATATGTTTCGATGTATCTCCACGGTTATCCGAAGAGCAAAGGCGCGAAATTGAAGGTATTTTGAAGGCTCAATATCCCGAAATCCCTTATTTCTGGCAGTGGTCATCACGCGGAGGTGGCAGAACAGACCGTCTGATGTTGTGGGCTGGATGTCTTGCCCTTCCAGAAGTAAAAAGACGATTTGTTCGTTATCCTCCAAACCCGCTCGAAGAGCCGATAGTCCTTACAACAAACAAGATTCTTGACCTTGAAAACACATCCTTCAACGACCCAGAAATCGGGCATTTTCTCACTACGCTCGACACTGGATTTGTGGAAAGTGGACTCGCTATCACTTGGCTTAATACGATGTTTGGGCATGAATATACTTGGCTAGAATATTCTGGACGACGACCAACCCTCACTCACACAAAAGCGATACATCTTAAGAATCCGAACGAAGATCTTCTCATTCAATCGAGCGGTGAAATCGTCGCCATCTATACATCCGAAATTTCATTATCGACCATGGATGAATTTTGTGCATTTGCCCTAAGCAACGGATTTTCACATCTAACGCTCAGGATTCCTATGGAGCCTAATGAACAACCGGTCATGCAAAGGCAACTTGATCGGAGCCTCGAAATCAATAATGAATCACCATCGGGTTTCGTGATGAAACATCCTGAAAAATGTGTCTATTTCCTGTGTTTTGTTCGGTAAACCAAACCAGCATTCAGATATCGTTTTTCGCTTGTAAAACAGGTTCACTTGAATCGCGGTCTTCATATACAGGTTGTCGGTCGGAAGCCTGCATCACATTGTGAACGCGTTGCATGGTGAACGAAATGGCACGTCCAAAAGAAGAAGAACTTGGCGATGATTTTTCCTATATTCTACGTATGGCAGATACTGACATGGATGGCCTAAAACCGCTTGCCAGTGCCCTTACATCCATCAAAGGCGTTGGCCATAGAACCGCCATTCAAATCTGTAAAAACACAGGGTTTGACCCAGCACGAGCTGCAGGATTTTTATCCCAAGAAGACCAAGACCGTCTTCGAGAATCTATTGATTCATACGCTTTCGGTGCTCCAGCATGGATGCTTAACCGAGAGCGAGACCTCGAATCAGGTGATGATATCCACCTCGTTGGTCAACAAGTCAAATTCACACTCAAGGACGATGTAACCCGCCTTCGTACAATCAAGTGTTACCGAGGCGTTCGACATGCATCAGGAAACAAAGTACGAGGTCAGCGAGGTCGTTCAAATGGACGTGGTGGTTTGACACTTGGTGTTAGCAGAAAGAAGTGATACGAGGGATAAACGATGGGAGAACCAAAATTTTCACGACCAAAATTCGACACACCTTCACATCCGTGGAAGGCCGACAGAATCGAAGAAGAGCATGAGATTAAGAAAAATCATGGCCTGAAAAACATGAAAGAAATTTGGAAGGCAAAGTCCCAACTCCGCCGACACCGCCGACAAGCCATGCGCCTCATCGGTGTTGTCGACACAACCGAAGGGCATGGGCAACGTGAGATGAACGATTTGTTGAATTCCCTTTACAACAAGGGCCTTATCTCTCAAAATGCAACACTAGACGATATTCTTTCACTTGAAACTGAGGACATCCTCAACCGAAGACTGCAAGCTCAAGTGTATTACAAAGGTCTTGCATGCTCACTTAAGCAAGCACGACAAATGATCACACATGGATGGATATGTGTCGGAGAGCAAAAGGTCACCATTCCTTCGTTCCAAGTAACTCGAGACGAAGAAGAACAGATTCAATGGCACCCATCTTCACCGATCGCCCTTAATCCAAACCACTCCATTCGAAAAGCGATTGAAGGAAGAAAAGAGATGGCTGAATATGCAGCCGAAGAAGTTGATCCAGAAGCAACACCTGAATTTGCGGATGCAGTCGTTGAGGGTGCGGAATCAGCACCTTCAGCAGATAACCCTGGAGGCGATGAGTGATGACACGCAAAGCTGTTGTGAATATTTTTAGTTCATACAACAATATCCTCATGACCGCAACAGATGTGACCGGAGCAGAGACCATCACTGCATGCACAGGTGGCGAAGTTGTGAAGAAAGGCTCCGATAAGGGCGGCCAATTTGCTGCAACTCGTGCAGCCGAACGCATTGCAGACGCACTTCGTGAGAAGGAATTTACTGAACTCATCGTCAAGTACCGAGCAGCAGGTGGAAACAAATCCAACAACACAGGTCCTGGTGCACAAGCCGCTATCCGAGCATTGACACGTGCCGGCATGGTTGTGACCCGAATTGAAGATGTAACGCCAATTGCTCACGACGGCACCAAGAAAAAAGGTGGACGACGAGGTCGTCGAGTCTGAATTGAGGTGAATACATGGATGCAAAAGTTGTTGATGGCTGGCCACAAGGTCATGAAGTTCGAATCTTAATCTCCGACACCGATGCTGCTCAAGTCAATGCGATTCGACGAGCTTTGATTGCAGATGTGCCAAAACTTGCAATTACACGTGTTGACTTTAATCAAGGTGTAAACGAGAACAGCAAGGGTGATGTTGTTGAATCTGTCAACGTTCTACCCGACGAAGTCCTCGCTCACAGACTTGCTATGATTCCTCTTCCTACCTTCTTGGAAGAAGGGTTTGCCTTTCCAGACGAATGTGAGACTTGCATAAAAGTCGTTGAGTCGGACCGCGGCTGCCCAAATTGCCAAGTCCTCTACACATTATCGGCATACGGACCTTCGACTGACTCTGATGAGAAGTACAAGACCATTTACGCCGGGGATATCACCACCATCTCCGACCCAATGTTTGAAATCCGTGAGGAACACAGCCGAATCCCAATCACTATTCTCTCAAAAGGACAATACCTAGAATTCTATGCATTCGCAGTCCTTGGAAGAGGACGAGACCACGCAAAATGGTCACCGGTCGCAGCGGTTGGATTCCGACCACTCAAAGAGGCAGTGCTCAAAAATGCAAAGAAAGCAGAAGTTTTGTTCAGTTTGAATTTAACAACTTCAGATGGTACGAAAATTGACAAGAATCTCTTTGGCTCTGATAAGAAAATCAGCAATGTTGACCACATCATCGATTTGGAAAAAGCAATGCACCAAGTTGGTCCAGGAACCGGTAGAGATGTTGAATTTGGGGATGCAATTGAACTAAACGAAGTTGAAGGTTCATACATTCTATCCTACGAAACCGATGGAAGTATTGACCCTCTCACTGCATTCAACCGGGCAATGCAAGAATTGAACGCCCGCTTTGATAATCTTAGCAAAGAAATCGCAGACGCTTTGTAATCACAATTCATCCGTGAATTTCATCAGCCGACCACCGCTGGTTGTAACATCAAGGTGACTCCATGATTGAGGTTCGTGCAGGTGGGCATATCACCTTGCTCTTTACTATCGAAAAAAAGCAACGACTCTTTCGTGACCAAGGAAGTCGTGGCATAGGATTCTCGATCGACAAAGGTGTGAAAGTCATTGCCAAAAGGGAAGACCATTCTCTTGCAATATCTCAATCTGAGTACAATGTAGGTATCAATCCAGATGAAGGCATTCAATTTGAAGAGGGTGATATCACCTTTTACCTAAAGGATATGGATGGAAATGAAATTGAGAATACGACCATGTATGAACAATTTGTTGATGCATGCAGAGAAACAGGTCTCATAAAGTCACACGAATCCTTTGTTTTTGAGATCCATGTGGAATGCCCAATCAGCCAAGGATTCGGAATGTCAGCAGCAGGTCTCATCGCTCTTGGGAGAGCGATTAAAGCATCAACCGGGCGAGGCACTGATGAACAGTTTCTTCGTATCGCTCACAGGGTAGAACGCATGCTTAGTGGAGGATTGGGTGACGTTCTCGGGGCATCAGTAGGGGGTGTGGAACTTCGACTCAGTCCAGGGGCACCAGGTTGGCCCGGTCGAGCGGTCAGTTTCGAAGTTGACGAAACAGTTCTTCTTGTATGGAATCCGACCGAGCATCGGCATACTTCAAATTACATTGATGACGAGGCATGGATGGCAAAGATTACTGCAGCAGGTCAAGAGGCCTTGACTCATTTTTCAGAGGAAAATTGGACACCTGATTGTTGGCATGAGATTCTCAGTCAATCAAAGGAATTTGGTCAAATATCTGGTCTTGAATCTGAGTTAGCGAGATCAAACCTCCTCGAAACGATTCAACAATGTATCGATGAACTCGGATACTCATCAGCGATTGAAACGAGGCTATGCATGCTCGGCAACTCTGCTGTATTGCTCCCCGCTTCCTTGAATTCAGAAACGAACATTTGGATTGAACAAGTCAAACAACTGGTAAAGAAACGTGGTTTGAGCGCTCAGGTTTCACAAATCCTTCAATCGATTTAATTGAGTTCAGTCGCATCTAGCATGAGAACACCTGGAAGGTAAATGTTCGAACTATATCCATGGCTAAACATGATTGCTCCACTGCCCCATTCGTCACAATATCGTTTCATTTGCTTCTCCGTTTTTCGCATTTGAAATTTCACATCGGCACCATAGAAATGCTTTGCATCAATCCAAGCAACAGGAACACCGTTGATATTCACATGGTCAAGAAACAAGATGTCGGGAGTATTGATAGCTCGGCCATGTTCTTTGGCTTGTTCGCTGACAAGTTCAGGTTGCCTACGTAGGCGAACGCCTTTTGCTTCAAACCAATCAGCGATTCGATCTTCAAATTTATCTGCTTCTTGATGACGTTCAGATTGATCGACATTTGCAACATTGTCAGCATGTTCAGCAGATTCGAATTCCTTTCGTTCTCTTTCTTTGAATTTCGATGGTTCTCGTAATGTATCTCGGATTCTTGACTTGCTCCATCCTTTTTGTTCAAGAATGGTCCGAAAAATATTCATTGGGGGGAAATCATATTTTCTCGATAATTCGACTATCGAAACACCTTTGTTGTATTCAGCATGCATTCTTTTCCCTATCGATTGCATGTTTCTATGCGAATAGACTGATTTTTCCTGTAGAATCGCTTTCCGTAATGACAAGGCTTGTTCCATGGTCATCTCTGAGGTTTCAAGAAATTCTCTAATTTTTTCATATCTGTCACCTTCAATCCATCCCCATTCACCACGAACAACAACAAATGATGCTACGCGACCTTCTTCCTCGAGTGAAATTGGCTTCGTTCGAATGTCAAAATCATGTGTAGAAATTGAATCGAGTTCATCTGGAAAACCTGTAAGTGGAGGTTGAATTTCAAATCGCTCTCTTGCTTTTTGTTGGTAGATGTGTTCTGTTCCTTTATGCCTCTCGATTAAGGTGGCCCTCAACGTTGTGCCGTACCTTTTCTTCTTTCTTTTCTGATGATTAGAATTCCTGTTTCGGTGACGAGATGATGTCTTTTTCTTGGCACCCTGATGCCGTTTCGACTCATCCATGTCTAGACCACATGGTCGACCGTCTTTGAACCCTCGTGAGTACTCACAAGCACGAATCAACCATGAATTGATATTTGATAATGTCAACCGTTGCTCATGTCAAGGCTGTCCCTCACAGCATTCGTCGTGTTCATGTATCTTGCATCTATTCTTTTGATGGTGTATGATTCAACCTCCTCCCAACCGCAAGAATTGACCGAGGAGAATGTTGTATTGACATCATCTCACAATAGTGCGACGCGAGGATGGCTCGCTAGTGCAAGTGGAGATGCTGATATTGTTTTCAAGGATATATTGACCCTATCGCCCGATTTCATTCTCGCTGGTGGTTTCTTCCAACAGACATTCCTCTTTAACGGCGATGTTCCAGGCCATACATCGAATGATACCCAGAATTTTCCTCAAGATATGCTGTTGGCTTGGTTGCATTCAAACGGAACGTGGAATCGTTCGTTGACAATTCAAAGCGACGGGGTCGACTCGATTTCAAAAATTGGTTTATTTTCTGATGGAGATATTGCTATTGCAGGCCATGTTTGTATCGGCACCTACGGTGTACCGTGCTCGTTCGACCCAGAACCATTGACAACGATTGAAAAATTCACAGCACTTGAAGACGGCTTTGGTATCGTTGGTCGTATTTCTCAAGATGGAATTTGGAAGTGGGTACTGCCATTGTTTTCTGAAAGTGAAACATATGTTGTCGATATGGTTGTGAACGATAATGATACGTTATCCGTCGCCTACCAGCATTCAACGCCTCTCAATGTTGAAGATCAATTTTACATTGTTAACGACGGCAACGGTGTGCTCTATCTTGATGTCGACCAATCAGGAAATGTATACCAAGCGATTCAATATGTGTCTGGTATGTCCATTTCAGACAGTGGTTGTTTAATCACATCAAATGATGGCTTTCATTATCTTGGTTTAACATTCCAAACTCAAATTAGTGCAGATTATGAATTGTACAATGCTACTGGAGGTTCGGATATTTTCATTTCAAAAATAAACGATGAAGGAATTGTTTGGAACGCCGTTGGAGGTGGTGAAGATGATGAAATCATACGAGACTGTATTAAAACACAAAACAATATTCGTTTTGTTGGAAGTTATTTTGGGGCCGCAACATTCGGGACATTCAATTTACCCGAAGCCCAATGGGTAGATATTTTTGATGCCTCAATGAACGATAATGGTGAATGGCTCTCAGCAGAAGGCTTTGGCGGTCCAGGAAAAGATGCAGCCACTCACCTTGTTGAAACTTCTCAAGGTGAAACGTATGTTGCCGGTACAACAACATCTTCGCTGACCTTTGGTTCCACGACACTACCAGATGTAGGCTCAGGCGATAATGCGGATACGTTCCTCGCCCTACAAAAAGAAGACAAGTCATGGGATTGGGCAATTAATGCTGGAGGAAATGGTTTTGATATTGTTCAAAGCCTCATTCTTGGTCCATCAAAAGATCCTGTCCTCTCTATATCAACAACAGGAAATGGTGTTTATGGTCCTCATGATTACACACATTGGGGCGATGGTTACAACGCAATGTTGTGGCTCTTTGGGAGTGATAGAGACGACGATGGAATCCTCGACGGCGAGGATAACTGCCCTCTGGTCGCTAATGTTGACCAAGAAAATCATGATAATGACGCATTTGGAAATGCTTGCGATGATGATGATGACAATGATGGTATTAACGATGTCAATGATGATTGTAGTCCGGGAAAAATCAATTGGGTTAGCAATGCGATGACCGACCATGATGGCGACGGATGCTTCGATGAGACCGAAGATTTTGATGATGATGAAGATGGTATTTTTGATGAATTCGATCAATGCCCTCTCGGTCCTCTCGGATGGGTTTCAACGCAAGAAAACGATGTTGAAGGCGATGGTTGTTCGGACATTGATACCGACGGAGACGGATTTGTTGACCAAGCAGACAATTGTCCAAATGTCGATAATCCAAATCAAAAAGACCTCGACGGCGATGGCATAGGGAATCTGTGCGACGAAGATGAGGATGGCGATGGCATTTCAATTCCACAGGATTTATGTCCCAAAGATGTCGACCTTTGGTCATCAAATATCGTGAATGATTATGACCAAGATGGATGTATTGACAACCTGAATGATGACGATGATGATAATGATGAAATAAGTGATGACGAGGACGCTTGTCCCAAGGGACAGATAGACTGGGACAACGATCCAACCGCCTCTGACCATGATGGTGATGGTTGTACAGATGAAATCGATGATGAAGATGATGATGGTGATGGTGTCCTTGACATCGCAGATAACTGCCCATTAGGCGTTGTTGGATTCTTGAGTGAATTTGATGACAGGGATGGTGACGGGTGCCTCGATTCATCCGAAGATTTTGATGATGATAATGACGGCGTTGTTGATGATGTGGACGAGTGCCCGATGACAGGGGAGTTTGATGTTATCAACGCTGTAGGGTGCAGTCCATCTCAACTTGACGATGATAATGATGGCATTAACAACATCCAGGACCTTTGCTTGAATACCTCACCCGGAGTGCAGGTGGACGATTTTGGTTGTGAAGTTCTGCAATCTGAAACAGACAACAACAAATCGGAGGAAGAATCGAATGGCTCAACATTCTTGGTCATTGTTCTTCTTTTGGTCGTGGCAGTGGTTGGATTTGTTGTTTACAAAGATCAATTCCAACAAACTCAATCAAAGACATATCAACAACAACCCCCTTCTCCGAGTCCAACAAATGAAGAGTCAAGTGGTTCTGTGACAGAGCCAGTGCCCGAAGCAATTGAATCCGAAGGAGCGAGCGAAGAAGTACCAATTGAAACGGGTCAAATCGAAGAACATCATTCGTAGAGCAATGATGGCTGAAGTGGCATTGCCGCATTTGATTTTGCATCATTGTTATCTTGACCGGGTATGAGAAGAACTTCCTCTAAACCGAGCTCTTCAGCCATGAAAGCTAAACGAGACTCAAGCGCTCCTACTTCATCGAATTCTCGCAAAATCAAAATCTTCTCTTCATCAGACCATTTGAACAATTGTGGCAACATTTTTTTGTTCCAAAAACCGAGTATTTGTCCAATGTTCTCCGAATTGATAAATGACTGCTGTTTGATTTCATTGAGAATTGTTTTGACATTGCCACCATTTTCAATATATTCAACACCAAATTTTGCAAGTTGTCCTTTCCATTGCTGTGGGAAGTGCACAAGAACACGTTTCGGGGGGTGTTCAAGATGTCGTTCAGCAATAGATTTCACCTTTCTCGCATTCTCTAAAATATCACGAAGGTATTGTTCTTGATGCAAGATTGTTGCTTGATATTCATCAATCGTTTGAACTTCTGCCATGCTTGAATCCGACACAAACCCGGACATATCTAGCGTCTTCCACCATTCTTCAGCCAAATGCGGGGTTGAAACACAAAGAAGTTGGGACCATTGTTTCAACAACTCGATACCAAGGGTTCTGTTGTCACCCCCTCTTCGTCTGTACCAGTTGATATCTTTTGGAAGGTCGTAATGTGAAATTTCAACTGCACGTCGGAGATCATACGACTCCATTGCATCACAAAACTCGCGTTTCCTTTGTTGCAAGCGGATATCCAACCATTCATCCATTTGACTGTCGTTTTGCCCCCATTGGTTGATTATTTCTGGCATTTGGCATAGTTGCAAGATGACGCGATGATTTGCTTCGAGCGCCGTATCCGACCAATCCATGCCTGCCGTCGGGTTTGCAGCAAAGAGAATGAATAAACGGACAGTATCTGCTCCAAATTGTTCGATCATATCTTCAGGTGAGACAGTGTTGCCAAGTGATTTACTCATCTTTGCAGATCGACTTGACAATTGATTTTGACAATGTGGACAAGGCTGACCCTCATGGTCAACTGATAATGTGAGGTTACATGATTCACAAAATGGAGCACTTTTGTTCACCATGCCTTGACACAACAACTCTTGGAACGGTTCGTCAATCGTATGCAATCCAAGGTCACGAACCGCTTTTGTCCAGAACCTTGCATAGATCAAATGCATTTGTGCATGTTCAATACCTCCGCAGTAGAAATCGACATTCATCCACGTATTTGCAGTCGTGGCATCGAATGGCACCTCGTTGTTTCTTGCATCTGTGTATCTAAAAAAGTACCACGATGAATCAACAAAGGTATCCATTGTATCCGTTTCCCTGCGAGCATCTTTACCACAGGTGGGGCAAGGTGTGTGGAGGAATGTGGTTGAGGTTTCAAGAGGATTTCCGTGGCCAAACACCACATCATTTGGCAAGATTACAGGGAGGTCTTTCTCTGGAACAGGTACAGCACCGCAAGCATCACAATGAATGATTGGAATTGGTGTGCCCCAATACCTCTGCCTTGAGATGAGCCAAGGGCGAATTTTCCAATTGATTGTTCTTTGGCCTTTTTTCTGACGTTCCAGCTCATCGATAACGGCTTGCTTAGCATCGTCTCCAAAGAGCCCATCAAACCCATCGACTGAAGAGTTCACCATGTAGCCGAGGGATTCATCTGCTTCTTTCATATCGCCTTCAACCTCATCACTCACGTCACTTACGAGGACGCGCTTGATTGGAATTTGGTAGAGCGAGGCGAATTCAAAATCCCTCTGGTCATGGGCAGGGACAGCCATAACCGCACCTGTACCATAACTAGCAATGACGAAGTTACCGAACCAAATTGGAATTCGTTCGTTGGTGAGGGGATGAATTGCGTAGTGTCCAGAGAAGAATCCTTCTTTTTTCTTCATATTTTTTATTCGATCGAATTCAGACATTTTTGAAACTTCATCGTGAAGTGTTTGCCACTTTTCTTGAATATCAGAACCCACAACAAGTTGTTTTGCAAGCGGATGTTCCGGTGCTAATGTGATGAAGGTGACACCAAAAAGTGTGTCTGGGCGAGTGGTATACACTTCAATTTGGCCATGATCTCCCTCAATATCAAATATGATATTTGCACCCTCTGAACGCCCAAGCCAATCTTGTTGTAGAAGACTTACGTTTTCTGGGAACTCAATGGTTTCTAATCCATCAAGCAACTCTTGTGCATACTTTGGTAAATTGAGGAACCATTGACTCATGTCCCGTTGAATAACTGGGCCATTGCAACGCCAACACCTTCCTGCTTTGACCTGTTCGTTTGCAAGGACAGTTGTGCATGCATCACACCAGTTCACTGGTGCAAATTCTTGATATGCCAACCCATTTTCATAAAATTTTGTGAAAAACCACTGATTCCATTTGTAGTAGTTCGGGTCATGACTCTTCACCATTCTACGCCAGTCGTATGAAAACCCCATTCGTTGAATCTGCTGAATAATCGAATTCATATTTCGTTCGGTAATATCGTGAGGGTGTCCACCTTCTTTGATTGCAGCATTTTCTGCTGGCATGCCAAAGGAATCAAATCCCATTGGATAGAGAACATCGAACCCCTTCAATCGCTTGTATCGGGCAACAGCATCACCAATTGAGTAATTTCGAACGTGGCCCATGTGCATTTTACCTGAAGGGTAAGGGTACATTTCTAGACAGTAAAATGTTGGCTTGTCACCACTCAATTCTGTTTCGAAGATACGGGCATCATTCCATTTTTTTTGCCACGCAATTTCGTTAATCGGGGTTGAGGTTGACAAATGATTCACCTTGCCTAAACAAACCCACCGAGGAAGAGAATTTGAATTCAACGCATAGCATAGGTCTGAGGTGTTGACTTAATCAGAAAAATCTGGTGAGGATTCGAGCAGGAAAATTGCTTCTCTTGTGAGTTTGTAGCGATTCTTTATGCCCATTTTTCTCATTTCAACGAGACCGTATTTTTGCAATGTTCTCAAGTGGTGGGAAATCAATTGTTGACTTTTCGCCAAGCGTTTTGCCAGTTCAGCTTGGGTAGGGAAATCACCCAGTTGACCGTCTTGGTCGAGCAAGTTGAGAATTTTCCCTTGAAGTGAATTCGGGTCAGGAGAAAGCGGAGGTACGGGAAGATCATTCACAGCGGTTGCAGGATTGAGGTGAGAGGTATAAGGATAATATCTCACTAAGCGTCCATCGTTCTTTCTCCAAATCCGTTCTTCAGCTTCCAAGATACGAATGTGGTGTGTGATTTGTCCATTGCTCATTTCAAGAGCCGCCATCAGTGCTCTGAAGTGACATCCTGGATTTGCTGTGAGGTAACCTATCAATCGCCCTCGCTGGTACTTGCCATCCGAGGTCTCGTGTGTTTTTCCTATGAGTCCAATGAACCACAACCCTGCAGCCGTAGTCGGAATTCTGAGCGATTCATTCCCGAGTACAAATGCGAAGAGTATTCCGAGAAGCGATGTAGAAACCACGACTGCGATTGTACCTGTGACCAGGGTTGGGAGAACTTCTTCATCTTCGACGACGATATCGTTCTGTTGTTCTTGTTGAGGTTCATCGAATTGATTGGGCGGTTGCTCTTCCATAACTGCGAAGAGAACAATCGGTGTAGCATCAAAAAGTTCGCAAGCTAATGTCTCATCTTGAGATTCAATCGCGTTGTACGTACCCGACCAATCCTGTTGAGGCACCCACGATAATTCTTGAGAAATCTCTGAGAGTTTGAATTGTTCAGAATCTGTTTGAAGAATCCAACACATCGAGTTTTCTTTTCCTACAGCAGCCCACTGACCACTGATAACAACCGGTTCGACAACAACAACTTGTGTTTCGTCATTTGAATCATCGACAACTAATGCATCAGATATCCATTCGACATTTGTCGTTGTTAGCGTTGTAAACTGATGAGAGGTTGTAAATTCAAGAGTGTAATCACCGTTGTCTAAGGCTTGGAGTGCATTGTTGGTCATCGACATTGAAAATTGAATATCCAATGGATGTGGGGCATTTTTTGGAATCAAAAGTAATCGTCCATCGTAATCATCACAAACCATCATTTCAATATGGACCATTTCATCATTTGAATCATAAACTCGGCCTTCTACAGCACAAGGTGTACGCCAGCGAAGTGATGTATCCACCTCAGCATTAAATTGCATATGCACATTCATTCTATCGATTGTAACTTGTTCAGTTATAACATCAAATTCGACAGGGTCGGTACCACAATCAAGATTTTCACCCTGTCGAAGTTGAATTTGTTGATGAGTGAATAGTTCATGTTCAGGTATAGATGCTAACAATGTATATTGCCCTGAAGGAATACTGCATTGTTGGTCATCTTGGACCCACCAAATCGGCATTTGAATCGATTCAGTCTCGTCAGGACCGACAACGAAACTCAAATCGATTGCTTCGCAATTTTCAATGAGTGAACTTGAATATACAGCTTCGCCTAATTCGTTAAGGACATCCAGTCTTGTTTTACATGAGCTTGAAAAGTCAAGTTCTTTGTTCGTGGTCAATTCGTGAGAGACTTTCAACTCCATTTGGATAGGTTCAGATGTCGATTGCTCACCCTCAAATTCGTTCGCAAATTGAATCTTCCATTCGGGTTGTTGTACATCGAGTACAGGTTCGATCATTGTGGTTGCTGAAAGTTGGCCATCGGGTGTTTGAATTTGCAATGTTATGTTCTCTTCAGAGGGTTGAAATGAAGGTTCAATCACTCCAATTGGTAGAATCTCGTAAGGCATAATGATATTTCTCGCAGGGAAACAAGGAAGTGTTGCTTCGATTGTTGATTGGTATGAAACCTCAAAGAAACATGTTGGTGATGTTGAGATGTCGAGGTACTCATCTCCGGTGTAATGGAGGTATGCGAAAAAGAGTTGGTTTTGCAGGTACTCATCTACAGTTTCAACTGATTGCAAATGAAGTTCAAAACCTGCCGGTATGACGGTTGGAGTTTGAAACTGAAATGTTGTGGAAGCGGATATACCGAGTTCTTGATAGATGATTTGGGCAGAATATACTCCGCTTTCGAGAATCGTACCGCTGTTGTCTATAAAATCCCATTCGATACGATCGAGGAGTTGTTGGCCAACCTCGATTTCAATTTGGTCAGCGCCGTTGTTGCATGGAAAGAGAGCATTGTACACAAGCACATCAGATACAGAATAAACGTCTATTTCACCCTGACAGGAATCGCTGAAATCAATTGTTTGTGCGTTATCTTGAGAATGTTGGAGGTAGGATTCGATCGCTATGGGTTGACCTGGCGTGTACCAGACACCATTTTCTGGTGTGTTTTTTGTTAATGAGAGCGATACATCTGCCTCCTCTGCTTGTGCAAAACCAACGAACAGAGACATGAAAAACAGGCTGGAGAGGAAAAAGGTGCATGCTATCCGCCGCCCCGCCATGTACATACACAGGACCTCATAGGCATAAAATCCAATGGTGCAAACAATGTGTATTCATGATACAAAAGTGCGTTGAGGAATCTTTTCCTTGCACAATCGTGTGGGCGGCACATGGGCAACATAATTTTCGAGAATGAGGCGATGTGTATTGTCCAACAGGAGTTAGGAGAATATCAAAATCTCAATCATCTCATCGTTTGTAAAAACACCAACAAGGCAGCGATTATCGACCCATTTGATGGTACGTATTGGCTTGATTACTGTTCTAACAGCGACATAAACCTCGTTGCCATATGGTTAACGCACAGTCATTGGGATCATACACGAGGTGTTGAAGCAATCGTTGAAAAAATCCCCAACATCCCTATTATTTTGCATGCGAAAGAAGTCGAACGAGGCTGGGATGGAACTTTAGATTCTGCACTTTCACACGAAGAATGGACTTCAAGTGAGATTGAGGTTGGCCAAATACACGTCCGTGCACATCTCACGCCCGGGCACACGCCAGGCCATCTCACATTTGTCAACCAACATTTCGTTGCATCAGGAGACTGTATGTTTCTTGGTCGCTGCGGGCGAGTTGATTTGTTTGGAGGCAATGAAGCCTCCCAACGAACCTCATTGAAGTATTTACGAGAAGTGTTATCAAGCCTGTCCGATGAAACATTAATTCTGCCAGGTCACAGGTATGTTCTATCTTCAGGCAAAAATCCAACTCTGATGTCCAAAAGCGAATTCACGTCAACAAATGAAGCGATGTTGGCAGTCGATAACGACGAGCAATGGAATGCCCTCAACTTTCTTCGATTTGACGATCAACTCGCACGAAAGGCAAGGCTACAAGAGAGTTAACGCCTCATAAGTCTTCAAGATTCATCATTGAAGGAATCGCAGCTTCTGCAGCAGCCTGTTCTTGAATTTGATGAGCCTGCCATTGTGGCATGGCCTCAGAGCCATCCCATCCAAGTTTTCTTGCCTCAACAAAGTCGCCTTGGGCAAGGTAATGCTGTATCCACGCTTGACGTCGTTCTTCTTCTTCGAGGTGGGCTTGTTCAAGGGCGAAATGTTCATTCTTTTCCTTCACGACTTTTCTCTGACCAGCTGCCTTCGAACCCATCGCTACGAGAATGGCGAGGAGTAAGAATACAATCACGCCACCAACATACATCACTGGATTACCGTCACCGAGCAAACTGTCATCTTCACCAGTGTTTCGTTGCAAGGACGGGTCACTCAAAATTGTGCATTTACCTTGATCTGCAAGGAGATAGTAATTCGGATCCCAGGGGCAATTGTCCTCTTTATCAGCAACAGTGTCTTCATCAGCGTCTGGGCAACCAAGAAGGCTAAATGTCGATGTTCCGGGTTCGTTGATGCAATCATCAGGCATGTATGCTCCAGTTGTGGTGTTATCACCGAAACCATCACCATCTTTGTCACGCATCTGAGTTGGGCGGTACGGGAATGCATCTGGGTTGTGAAGACTACTCTGATTATCGCCCCAACCGTCCCCATCAACATCGGACCATTGTTCGTCATCTTCTGGGAATGCATCGCCTTCTTGTTCTCGAATCATCACCATTTGTCCAGGGTTATCGGGGTCGGTGATGTTTGTCATGGTGTAGAAGTAATTGTCTCCATATCCGTCTTTGTCAGTGTCCTTCCACTGCAATCCATCATCAGGAAATTCATCGATGGAATCGGCATAGCCATCAAAGTCCCGGTCTGGACAACCGTAGATGTAATCTTTGTCGGATGTACCGAATTCATTTGGACAATCATCGCCAGTTGTGATTGGAATGCCGTCCACTGCTGTGTTGTCTCCAAATCCATCTCCATCAGAATCAGCCCACTGGTATCTGTCATCTGGGAATGCATCGATTGGGTCAACATAACCATCCATATCATTGTCAGGACATCCTCGGGTTGATGCCGTGGTTGAATCTCCAGATTCTGTTGGACAAACATCGCCGTTGGTTCCTTCTAGGTTGTCTCCGAACCCATCACCGTCGGTATCTGCCCATTGGGTTGGGTCGTCAGGGAATTGGTCGCCGTTTGTGCCGCTAGGGTTGTCACCGTAACCATCGTTATCGTCATCTTTCCATTGGGTTGCATCATTTGGATACAGATCAGGATTGGATCCATCAGGATTGTCTCCTCTGTTGTCACCGTCGCTATCTTCCCATTGTGTTGGATCATCTGGGAAGGGGTCCTCAGCATTTGCATAACCGTCATCGTCTCGATCAGGACAGCCGATTTTTGTGCCCATGCTTGATGTTCCCGCTGAACCAGGACAATCATCTGCCTCATTTCCATCAGGGTTGCTTCCAAATCCGTCGCCGTCTTCGTCGCACCATTGTGTTGGGTCATTTGGAAATGCGTCTGCACCATAGCAATCTGGGGTTGTTGGCCAGTCCGTTGTTGGATTCGAGAAACCATCTCCATCTGTATCAAGACATCCCAACCTATCGAGTGTAGAGTTGCCCCAAACGAGTGGACATCCATCTGCTCTGTCGCTGATTTCATTATCGCCGTACCAGTCACCATCTGTGTCAACCCATTGGGTTCGGTCGATTGGGAAGACGTCAACTGTTGTTGCTCCTTCAATGTGAATCCCTGGCCATTCAGTTGGACGGATACTCGTCCACGAGGAATCCGCGTAATTATCGCCATAACCATCGCCGTCTGTGTCGTTCCATTGACTCGCATCACCTGGGAACGCATCACCAGTTTGATTGAGGTGGATTTGATACTCGTTGAGTTCAAAATAGTAGTTATCGCCGTATCCATCTAGGTCTGCATCAGCCCATTGTTTTGGGTCGCTGGGGGCCCAATCGGCTTCATCAGACCAACCGTCGCCATCTGCATCTGGGCAACCAAAGCGGTCTTCGGTGGAGTTGCCCCACACCGTTAAACACGCATCAGGTTCATTCGCAGGTGCTGGATTATCGCCAAATCCGTCACCATCTTGGTCTGCCCACTGAGTTCCATCATTTGGAAACGCATCGACAATGCCATCGCCTTGGTCTGTTGAATTCCAACCATCATTATCTGGGTCGAGGTCAGCATGAATGAAATACACACCATCGTCTCTGCGACCAACAGAAAGCGCCATATCGTATCCACCAGGGTGCCATGAAATTCCGTAGTGGATTCCACAATCATTGTTCCAACCGCTGCAACCACTTGGTCGTGGTGTAGAGAATGTATCAACAAGGAGGTTTGAATCGAATTCATAAATTTGAGTGCTCGCTCCGTCACTTCCGGAATTACCAAGTCCGAAGGCAACTTGTATACCATCTGGTGAGAATTCAGCATCGTAGCACGAGGTTGTTGGTGTCTTGGTGAATTTTGTTGCACCTGTATGAAGATCCCAAACCATTGCTCTCTGCTGTGAACCTCCGCCGCCAGCTGCTGAACACCCAGCAACCATGTTTCCATCAGGGGAAATGTCAACGGCGTTGAAGTTTTGATTTCCGCCGGTGAGGGTTCTCGTGGTCCACCATGACGTGGTGTTGACGATATAGACTTCACCATCGCCCCCAACTGCCATTCTTGTTCCATCTTCTGAAAATGCAACGGAGGAATAACTGCCAGCGTTTGCTGGGGTCAACTCCTTCCATATTGTGCCTGAAAGGACATCAACAAACATCACCGAGCAGCCAGTACAACCGCCACCACCGCCGCCACTTGTCTCATCGACAACTGCAAATGTTGTGCTGTTCGGCATGAATGCAACATCTGAGAAGAGTCTCGAACTTCCAGTGTGGGTGATACCATCGTGAATGACGGTCAAATTATCTGCCCATAGAACAGCAGCGGTATCGTCGGAAAGGGATACAGCAATGTACTGTCCATCTGGACTCCATTCGACACTACATATTGCGGGACTACCACCCCAAGTGCAAGACCCACTGCTCACCAAACTAACAGTAGAGCGAATGTTAACATGTGATGTAGTATTCCAGATTCGAAGCACATCTTCCTCTGCTGCGACAACCATTGTTCCAGTTGGGTCATGGTCGATAGCAATCATGTCATTGCTGGTTGCAATCGCCATTTCTTCGGAAAAGTTAGGGTTGTTCGATGTCCATCCATCAGCGATATCTGAGGTTCCATCACCATCTCTATCAGGGCATCCTTGTCGGTCAATTGTGGAAGTTCCTGCTGCAAATGGGCAATCATCACTCACATCGTCGACACCATCCCCATCAGAATCTGTTGCAGAAACGAATGACGAAAAGGCTACGATGGTAAAGAACAATGCGAGGAACATCGCTCGTAGTTTCGTTGTAGTGGTTTCCATGAATTCGGGGTATTTTTTATTATTAAATGATTATGCCAATATTGAGCGTACTTGCATCATCAAGTTGTCGCAAATTTTGAACAAGAGTAAACACTCGGAATGCTATGACCGATGCTCTCCCAAAAGTGAATATAGGCGTCGTCGATAGAATTCTTTTGCATTTACATCATCAAGATTTCCAAGCAGACAGATACATGGTTAATGCTTCGTTAACGAGGCCAGGTATCGCTGAAGCATGCGGAATGCATCCTCCAAATGTAAGTCGAACGATGAAGGATCTTGTCCGAGATGGATATGTGAGTGAACATACAAGAGCAGTTCAAGGCGATGAACGACGCCAAAAAACTTGGCAACTCACCGATAGCGGACGAAAAGAAGTGAACAACAGGATCAAAGAACTCAAAGAAACAAAAGTCTTGATTCGAGAAGTCGAAGGCGATTTGGTCGAAATTCCTGCGAGCGATGCAGGCTCATATCTTGCAACGGACCTTCCTCTTCTTCAAATTCTTCTCCATGCTCAACATGAAGGGGTTCTTGTGTACGGCGACATTCGTTTTGGCCAAATTCAAAAAGCAGTTGAAGGTAAAGACCTCCCCAAACCAGGCCGACTTGTCACCCTTGTCGGAGCACACGCCACCTATGCAAACACTCCTCCAGAGACGAGACCAGTGTATGGGCGTGACAATGAAGTTGCCCAGTTACAACAATGGTATGATGAACGGAAACCATGTGTTGTTGTTCACGGTATCGCAGGCATTGGAAAATCTACCCTCGTTGCGCACTGGTTAAAACAGCAGATTGAGGTTGAGCCTCATTTATCGATTTGTTGGTATCCCTGTCAACCTTGGGACCGGTCTCTCGGTTTGGCAACCAGCCTCCTTCACAGATTTGGCATTGATGAGACTCACGACCCCTACCATCTGATAGAGACATTGCCTCTTCAACCGAAAGGAGAAATCGATGTCGATTCATGGCGACGTCGACTTTTAGCATATCTAACAGATGCAAACACCATTCGAGAACGTTTCAAAGAGAGTGTTGGAGGACCCCCTCCTTATTGGCTTGTCGTGATCGATGATATCCATCATATTGCAACTTCAGCAGGCGACCTGCTTGGTTCGCTGATTGACATATCGAAGAAAGCACCACTCCGCCTCATGTTCATTTCTCGGACCACGCTCAACATGTACGACAGGCGTGATGTCCATACTCGAGAAATCGTTCGTGAATTGCCTCTAAGTGGACTATCGCTTGAGGCCATTCGAGATTGGTTATCAACGATGGAAGCTACTTCAGTGAGTGAAGAAGAAGTTCACTCTGCGACAGGAGGCCATCCACTTGCACTTGAACTGCTTGAACTGTACGGACAGCCTACGCACACGGATTGGTTACGGTTTCTCGACGAGGAGATTCTAACGAGTTTACCAGACGATGAAGCCGAATTATTGCACACACTTGCAACATCAACCGAGCCAGTACAATGGGAAAAACTTGCCACGTCACTTCAATGGGAAGGCCAACCTCCAGCGAATCTATTGAAACACGGCCTCTTGCTTGAACTTCCTGAGGGCATGTGGTTGCACGAAGCTCTTCGAGAACGTTTGAACAGGGATGTTGGCTCGAAATTTGAAGAACGCCGAGCGAGAGTTTCAGAAGATTAGAAATCGTCTGCACTCATGGTTTCATCAATCCACTGAAGCAATTGTGGACGACTCATGCCACCTACTTTTTGTGCAACGAGTGCACCATTGTGGTAGATGAAAAGCGAAGGAATTGCCCGAATCCCCATTTTGCCAGGAGTCATTTGATTCGCCTCAGTATCGAGTTTTGCGATCAAGATATCACGTTCTTGAGCAACCTGCTCTAAAACAGGTGCAATGGCTTTGCACGGGCCACACCAAGGTGCCCAAAAGTCGACTAATACCCATTCTTGTTCTGCAACTGCAGTATCGTAATCATTGTCTGTGATGTTTTTGACTGAACCCATAGTGTATCACTGAGCCTGCTATCAACACACCAATTATGATGTTTATCGTGAAATATTTTGCTTAATTATCACAAACTTCGATGAACAATCACCAAATCTTACACATCCATACCTAAGAATGGTAGGTCGATATCGAGTTGCAAAATATAGAGGCCTGTGGATATACATGAGGCATAAATTCGCCCCTCATGGAATTCAACCGCCCAAAGGAAAGGCACCCATCCAAAATCGTAGAATTGGCTATCGAGCGGTGTACCGTCAAGATGACCAGAAGGCAAAAAGTAACCAACTGTTGCTTCTCTGTGGATTTCAATACGATCGGTAGCTACAGGGTCAATCAGCGTTTCAACATCAACAATCCACAAACCTGCGTGGTAATGGGAGATGTACAACCGGCCATCCCATGTTCCACCATGAGATTGGTCTGTTTCAGGTGTTGTTTCAAAATATCCACTATCAAAATTGTGTGGGCTGAAGAGCAACCATTCATCAGATTTCGGGTCGAGTTCACATTGAGAACCAAAGCAATGGTCTTCTGCGTAAGGAATTTCCCAATCTCTTGTCATCGTGATATCAAATCTGAAATTTCCATTTTCCATGGTGTATTCGGTCGTGTCAAGCAAGTATATTGAACCAGTCCCCTCGTACAAATCAAGGCACTCAACCGCTGCAGTGACGTAATGACGGGGTGTATCTCCAAGACCAAGGTGAGATACATCGAGCATGGTTGGAAAAGGCTCGGCATAGTGAATGTAGGAGACTCTGCCACCGTTGACATTGCCCGTCGTACTGCTGTCCGGGTTTCCATCACCGTCGAGGTCGAGGAAATTCATCCAAGAACCGACTTCAGGTGCGCGCCAGCGGCACATGAGTGGATTTCCTTGCCCGGATTTACAGGTTGTTGCCATCAGTGTGTATTGCGCGGGAGAATTCACAGGATGAGGGACATCAGTAACATCGGCAATTCGAAGTCCAGCCTCCCAGTATGAGCCATAAATGAATGTCCGACCGTACCTTGGGTCATCACTATCGGTTCCTGGCCAAGTTTGCACAGTCATGTCATGGATGTAAATCCAACCGCCACGGGTCGTTTCCCACGCCACTTCATATTCACCAACTTTGACAATGGTATGTCCTTGCCCCGATCCAGGAACGCCGGGTAAAGTTCTCGACATGCTACCTTGCAGATTGAGGTGGGCTATCGTGACGCCACCGCATGCTTCACCAATCGCGGATATACATTCTTCATAATCCGGATTGGCGACAAAGATATACCATTCACCATCAATCATGTGAGGATAGAGGTTGTGTGGTCCGCTCGGATGGTCTGCATCGTACCATGAATCAACATATGTGGGGTTGGTTTTGTCGGTAACATCGAGTAAGGTCACGGAAACTTGGATTGGGTCCCCCCATTCACCGACATTCGGGTCAGCATAACCAGAATCGACAAGTTGATTCTGTAGAATAATGTACTCCTTGCCGTTGTATTCCAAATATTTCACATCGAGCACCTGGGTATTGGGGTCATTGTACACGCCAACGACCTGTGGGTCGGAAGCATTCGTCACATCGACGATATGCATGTCGTTCCAACCGGCTTGATAGGTGTAGACATTACCATCGGGTGAACGTGCAACTGAAACCTCTGCATTTCCAGGAGAGGTGAGTGGATTGAATGCAAGTTGTTCGATGTTCTCACTACCTGCACGATGTTGACTTGCATTCATGTGGTCGTGCCCTTCGCCTTGGAACAGTGGGTCACCAGCTTGAAAGATTCGTTCTTGCCCATCAACGTGAGCATCGGATGAATGATCATCATCAACAAGGATCATCACCGCAACAGACGATGCAAAGAACAATGATAGAATCACGAGGGCAACGCCTTTGCTTTCCATATACTTCGACGACAAGTTCGTGGGTATTGTATTTATTCCTCCACAGGTTCAGACAAACTATGAGAGCCCTCATCGCCTTCTTTGCCATAGCCCTTTTGGCATTGCCAGTAGCAGGTCATGAGTTGGCTGTGTACACAGTTGTCGTCAACTCAGAGGGGGCATATCCAACAGATGTACCGAATGATACGCTCAAAGAAGGCGACGCAATTTGGTTTTGGATGAAAGATTCGACCGAAGGGGCGAGTCTCATTGTTGAATTAGAAAAAGGTGGAACATCATATCCCTCACCAGAATTAACATATTCATGTGAACTCGATGAAGACGGAGAAAAGGTGAATGAAGATTGTCAAAATCGTTTTGAATTTTTATTCAATCAATACAAGGCTGCTGGTATGTGGGATGTGACATATCATATCTACATGAATGGAACAATAAACTCAACCATCGAAGGCTCAGTGTACATTAATGCAGATTCGCATGACGATGACCATTTGTCCTTTTCACATTATGTCCGACCTGTTGCAGGAATTGCTGCTGTGTTTTCTTTGTTAGCGATGGTCATGTTACTCATGACACCTTCACAAGGACAACACGAAGAGGAGTAATTCAACAGGTATAAGCAACGACAAGCCTCATGAAGTTGCTTTCACTCGTCGTACCAAGAGGGATTCAATGATCATCGCTCCAAGCGTTCTGACTGCAGATTTGTCATCGCTTGGTTCAGCATGCCAAGAAGCAGTGAATGCAGGTCTTCACTGGCTCCATCTTGACATCATGGATGGAAATTTTGTACCAAATCTTACCTTTGGACCTCCTGTCATCAAGAGACTCCGAGAGCATTTGGGTTCAGATCCAGTCTTCGATGCTCACCTCATGATCGAAAATGCCGAGGAGGCCTACATGCAATATATCGATGCAGGTTGTAATCATCTTACTGTTCACGTTGAGGCAGTCAAGCATCTTCATCGTTTAGTGCATGCCATCCGTGACGCTGGTGCCACCGTTGGTGTCGTTCTCAATCCGGCTACGCCAATTGATTCAATTCGAGATATCCTTCCTGATTTGGACCTCGTTCTCATCATGAGTGTCAACCCTGGATTCGGTGGGCAGTCGTTCATTCCCACAGTGGAAGGAAAGATTCGTACGCTTCGTACGTGGGTTGATGAACAAGTCTCCAACGGAGGTAGGGCAGTCCAAATTCAAGTTGATGGTGGAGTTAAAGCACATAATATCGCTATGATACAAGAATGGGGTGCTACGAATTGTGTGGTTGGTTCTGGTTTGTTTAATTCCAATGCGACTGTAAAAGAAAACCTCCAAGAAATCCTCAACGCACTCGGTTGAGGTGGCAAAGAATGAACATTCTCGTCGTCACTTTACTGTATCC
>Ga0255760_10001165_pt1 | contig 25691 bp, 14 predicted proteins | sample 071ome_25_FD_179960 | JGI IMG/M metagenome (GOLD analysis project Ga0255760, IMG submission 179960) | Coastal salt marsh microbial communities from the Groves Creek Marsh, Skidaway Island, Georgia - 071410BT metaG (version 2) | ecosystem: Environmental > Aquatic > Marine > Intertidal zone >...
CCAAGTCCAAGCACAACGTCATCAACCCAGATGCCATCTGTGCGGACCACGGCGCCGACGCTCTTCGCCTGTATGAAATGTTCCTCGGTCCCTTGGAGCAGTCCAAGCCTTGGGACACGAAGGGCCTAAGCGGCGTTACCGGTTTCTTACGCAAGGTGACCCGTTTGATGGACAAGCGCAGCCCCGAGGCAGCGAGCAAAGCTGAATTGAAGACCCTGCACAAGCTGATCGAAAAAGTGGAGAAGGACATGGAAAATTTGTCGTTCAACACCACCGTTAGCGCCATGATGATTGCGGTCAATGAGTGGTCCGGTCAGCCGACGGTGTCGGAAGCCACGTTGCGCGATTTTGCCGTCTTGTTGTCGCCTTTGGCCCCTCATTTGGCCGAAGAGCTATGGGAAACCTTGGGCCAAGCCCCGAGTATCGCCTATGCCCCCTTCCCTGTGCTGAATCCGGACTACTTGGTGGAAGACGCGGTGCAGTACCCCGTGCAATTCAACGGCAAGACGCGCTTCTTTATCGAGGTTCCTACGGGCAGCACCCCGGCCGAGGTGGAAGCGGTGGTTCGAAGCCACGAAAAGACGGACAGCTACGTGGACGGCAAAACGATCCGAAAGATCATCGTCGTTCCCGGCCGTATCGTCAACGTGGTCATCGGATAAGGAGCATTCGATTTTCCCCGAGGCAACGCTCTGAGCGCACTGGCGTTACGCCCAGGCTTTAGTCTGCGAGCGCGGCAATCGAATCAATCTGTGCCTTTAAGGGCGCCATGTGGGCTTCGTAACTCGCCCAAAGCTTCGATGGCAGGGGCTCTGTCCGCTGCATGGGCTCACGCAAAGGATCGACCTGTTTGCCATTCTTCCAAAAGCGGTAGCAGACGTGCGGCCCGGTAGCCAAGCCGGTGGAGCCTACGTAGCCAATCACTTGACCCTGTTCGACGTGCACCCCATTCCGAATGCCTTTGCCAATTCGGCTCATGTGCAAATACTGTGTCGTGTAGGTGCCGTTATGCTTGATCTTCACATAGTTGCCATTGGCACTGGTGTACGTGGCCGCGATCACGGTGCCGCCCGCCGTCGCCAAAATGGGCGTTCCTGTGGGGGCCGCATAATCCGTGCCCAGGTGGGCCTTCCAGCGCTTCTGCACGGGATGGAAGCGGTTCTTGGAATAGCGAGAGGTAATGCGTGCAAATTCCAAAGGCGCCTTGAGGAACATGCGCTTTAGGCCCTCCCCTTCTTCCGAGTAGAAATCACGAATGCCGTTCGCTTCATTTTCGTAGCGGAAGGCATAGAAAGGTTTGCCGTTGTGCACAAAGCGCGCACCCAGAACCTTGCCCGTGCCAACAAACGACGTGTCGTCCACATAGCGTTCTTCGAAGATGACTTCAAAGCGGTCGCCTTTCTGGATGCGGAAAAAGTCAATGGTCCAGGCATAAACCTCGCTGAGTCGAACAGCGACGGCCGGAGAAACATTTTGATTGGCCAGAGTTTCGTAGAGGGAGCTTTCAATGGTCCCCGCAACGATGCGTTGCACCACTTTAGTTGGACGCTCTACCGCCGTGACATACAGGCTATCCTGAAGGCCAAAAATCAGGTATTCTGTCTGGGAAGACTCATAAACGAAATAATGGGCTGAGGCCGCGCTGTCTATCGAACGGAAGACCCAATAGGCGTCGCCAGCACGCCAGCGACGAGGGTTAAAAATACCCTTGGAAAGGTCCAGCAGTTGAGTCACTTTGGGGTACGGCACACCGAGCTCGTCCATGACTTGGCCAAAGGCCTGTCCTTCCTTGACTTGATAGCGGGTAGGCGCAAATTCTGCTAGCGAGAAGCCATACATATTGCCGGGATCCACAGCCTCTCCCGCGTCGCCCAGAATTTCTTCGCTGTTTGAGCCGCAAAAGCGAACCAGCGAAAAGAGCAGAACAACCGTCAAAAGTCCAATTCCACCGGCCTTAAGGCGACGGAGAAGAAGTTTTTTGGCTTTTTTGGGGGAGGTCATTGCGGTATCAGGAAAGCCCAAAACTACGCCTTGCAAGCGGGAAAGCCATAGGAAAATTGCCCTGTATCGAGGAAATTATCCCCAGCACTTAAGGGGGCGTTAACCCGCTAGGATTAGGCGCTTTACGCCTCTGTTACGTAGCGGTCCACAAAGGATTTGCCCCATTCATCCACTTCCGAAGCGCTCCACAAGAAGGGGAAGAAAATGCGCTTTTGGAAGCGTGGAGGCAGGTACTTCTGCCAATTCGTTCCACCTGTTGCCCGGGCATCCGCGGGTTGCTTGGCCAAGTAGCGTACCGCGGAACGGTAGTGCTGCAAAGGCCATAAAACGTTGACGTATTGGTCAAAGGCGCGGAGTTCCTTGACCAAAGCATCGCTGAGTGTTCCGGCGGCATGCAGCCGTGCGGCTTGCTCGGAGATTGATCGGCCCTGGGCCCCGCGGGCACGTTTGCGAAATTCCTCGCCGTACTTCAATTCAAATTGCTGCAAGGTGAGGGTCTTTTGACCATCTTTTTCCAAGGTGGCGCCGCGCAACCAGTAGATGTTCTCGAGCAAAGTGTCTGTATTCGTTTCGGAGGATAGCTGGTCGCGCTTTTCGAGGTGAACGAGGTCGTTCAACTTGGCACTTGCAAGCTCAATCATGCGGTACTGTCCGGACTGGAAGCCGCTTGCAGGAATGAGGGCCATTCGGAAGCGCAAAAACTGTTCGCGGTTCATGCCGTCCACCATGACGCCAAAGCTGTGCTCCAGGGCGCCAAAGTAGCGGTTGGCACGGCGTATGGCCTCGGTCAGGGCTTCTTGGTCGGTGGATTCTGCGGCGACCATGGGTTCCAATTCATGGAGCACCAATTTGAAGTAGAGCTCCGTGATTTGGTGGTACATAATGAAGATGGGCTCATCGTGGTGGGACGTTCTGGGCTGTTGCAAGCTGAGCAAACTGTCCAAACGGATGTAGTCCCAATAGGTCAGGTAATCGGCCTCGAGCAAGCCGTCCAAAAAGTCGAGCAATTCTTGCCCGGAGGCAGCGTATTTTTCTTGAAGGGCCTTAATGCGCCCAGCGATGGCATCGTCCATGACCGAAAGGTACGGCAGACGGTGAGCTCAATTCATGAGATTCGTCAGCTTCCCTTTGAAATTGAAAAGGAAAAGGTGGTCCCTGCACCTAAAGCGCTAGTCACTTTTATAGAGTGCCCATGGGCCTCAATGATGTGCTTTACAATCGCCAATCCAAGTCCAGTTCCTCCAATTTTCTTGGTGTGGGTTCGGCTTCGGTCCACGCGGTAGAAGCGTTCGAAAACGCGGGTCAAATCTTCTTTTGAGATGCCAATTCCATTGTCTTCAATGGTTACGTTGTAGTTTTTTTCCGCATCCTGGATGGAAACCTTTACGAATGCGCCATCGCCTTCGCGCGAGTACTTAATCGCGTTGCTGATCAGGTTGAGAATTACTTGATCCATTCGTTCCGGATCGGCGCTTACGAGACAAGGTTGTGCGGCATCGTACTCTCGTATCACCTGAATTTCTGTGCTTTGAAGGCGATCTGACAACTGCTCCAGTGCATCCTCAACTTGCTCGGTCAGGCTATACGTTTCTTTGTTTAATACCAGCTGGCTAGACTCCAAGCGCGCCAAAACATCCATGTCTTGAATGAGGCGAATCATGCGTTCCACATTTCGGTTCGCTTTCTTCAAATAGTCTTTCCGAATCTTGCTGTCTTTCACCCCGTCCAATAGGGTCAGCAGGTAACCTTGAATGTTAAAAATGGGGGTGCGCAATTCGTGCGAGAGATTGGCAATAAACTCGCGGCGGACATCATCCCGCGCCTGCAAGCTTACAACTTCTGTAGACGTGCGCTGGGCCCAACTTCGAACTTCCATTTCCACTTTGCCAATTTCCTCGGCATCTGCCAGTAAGGCATTTCGGTACTTTTCAGGGTTAGAAATCACCTTGTAAATTTTTAACAGCCGCGTGTACAAGAATTGACGCACCAAAGCCTCTACAAGAAAGGCAACTGCCGATGCGACAAAAATGCTGAGCAATGTGATTTCTAAGAAGGGTATTTCCGCCACCGGCAGTGGCAACCCCCCTGAAGGGGTACTCACAAGCACAAAAAGGGCGAACATAACGCCCCAAACTACTGGGCCCAAACAGGCCGCCACAAAAAAGGCTATGCGTTCAGGGCGGTCTAGCATGTGGGCTTACTCTTCAAACTTATAGCCAACGCCCTTGATCGTTTTGATGCGGTCATCCCCAATTTTTTCGCGGATTTTCCGAATGTGCACGTCAATCGTACGACCACCTACAACCACCTCTGTTCCCCACACACGGTCCATGATGGAATCGCGGGAAAAAACTTTACCTGGCTTACTCGCCAAAAGTTGTAAAAGTTCAAATTCCTTTCGCGGCATCTCCAAGCTTTCTTCGCCCAAGTAGACTTGGTACTTCTCCAAATCAATGCGAAGGTTGCCGCTCTCAATCATGGTAGAGGTGCTTTCTTCAGGGGCTGCATTCCGACGCATGAGGGCCTTGATACGGCTTACCAAAACTTTGGGCCGAATGGGTTTCGTGATGTAATCGTCTGCCCCAGATTCAAAACCGGCCACCTGCGAATAGTCTTCTCCCCGGGCGCTTAGAAACGCAATCAAGGTATTCGCAATTTCTGGGGTGGCCCGAATGAGCTCACAGGCTTCGATCCCGTCCATGCCGGGCATCATGACATCCAAAAGTACCAGGTCTGGCTTGTGCTTTTTACACAGTTCTACGCCTTCCGCACCGTTCTTGGCCGTTTCTACTTTGAAACCCTCTTTGTCAAGATTGAAAGAGATGAACTCACGAATATCCGGATCGTCGTCTACAAGAAGTATGGTGCGTTTGGCCATGATTTGCTGTATTTGTTGTCCAAATGTACCCTTTGGAAGGCATGCGTTTCATCGATTAACACTACGATAACGCAAGTCGGGTTTGTGGCTAACACAAGCGCACTTCAATGTTAGCAAAAGATTATCAAACGCCCTAAAAAGATTTGTTCACCTGGATTTAAACCTATGCTAACATTGGCCCGATAGGTTTGCGGCATCAAACAAACGAAAAGAATCATGTTTAAGACGCACAAACTTGTTGCTTTGGCTGCCGTTGCAGCTATCACGCTGGCCTCTTGCGAGCCCACGACACCTGTGGATCCCAATCCTGGTGACAACAAAACTAAGATCATCTCTGAAAACATTACCGCCAACGAAACGTGGTACGCAGACACCGTATATCAGCTAGGTGGACGTATTACTGTTACGTCTGGCGCAACCCTTACCATTGAGCCCGGAACGGTCATTAAAGGCGAGGCAGGCACGGGTGCCAACGCAACCGCTTTGTTGATCGCTCGCGGTGCGAAATTGATGGCCGAAGGCACCGCTTCCATGCCCATCATCTTCACGACAGTTGCAGATGAAATCACCCATGAACAGTTGATGACTGGCGATTTCAAGAGCCCCAACTTAGATGCCACAGTGAATGGCCTTTGGGGTGGTGTTATCGTTTTGGGGAATGCTAAAATTTCTGCTTCTAACGCTTCTGGCGACGTTTCGGAAGTACAAATCGAAGGCATTCCTACCTCGGATGCGAACGGCCTGTACGGCGGCTCGGACGATGCAGACAACTCAGGTGTAATCAAGTACGTGTCTATCCGTCACGGCGGCGCCAACATTGGTTCCGGCAATGAGATCAACGGCTTGACGCTAGGCGGCGTGGGCTCTGGAACCACGATTGAAAACGTGGAGGTGGTCTCTAACCAAGATGACGGCATCGAATGGTTCGGTGGCACCGTAAGCGTGACGAACGTAGTGGTTTGGAATGCAGGCGATGACGCTATTGACACGGACCAATCATGGGGTGGCACCTTGGACAACTTTGTTGTTATCACGCCATCCGATCGTCCTTTTGAGTTGGACGGCCCAGAGGGAACTTACGAGGCTTCGCACACCATCAAAAACGGCAACGTTCAAGCGTCCAGCGCCGACATCACCTCTGGCGACTTGATCAACACCGATGCCAATTCTTTGGTAAGCTTGGAGTCCATCTACATCACGGACATCCTTCCTGGCCAAATCATCAACCGCGTTGATGCCGCAGGCGTATTCTACACAGACATCGTACTCAACGTTGACACGGTTAGCAACTACATCAAAAACAACGGCACGCACCCCGGTATCAACGCCGGCACGACCCCTAAAGCTAACACCTCAGTATTGGGTTGGACTTGGGCGGCTCAAGCAGGTGTTATCCAGTAAGTTTCTAAACCATTAACAAATGGTTAAACAAGTGCCCGCACGAAAGTGCGGGCATTTTTTATTTGGACTTTTGCGCCAACAAAACGAGTACCTATGCGCACTTTCATTGCTACTGCCCTGTTTATCAGCTCTTTGAGCGCCATCGCACAAAACGGAACGCTTCGTGGAACCGTCTTAGATGGCGAAACGGGTGAAACCATCATTGGTGCCGCAGTAAGCTGCGCAACCTGTGGAAGTGGGAATACAGCGACCGACCTCGACGGCAACTTTACGTTAAAGGCGACTCCAGGCACGCACACCCTGGAGATTTCCTACTTCACCTTCCAAACCTTGAAGATCACAGGCGTCAAAGTGACCGCCAATGAAGTGACGGTGATCGGCGAGCTCACGCTGCAGCCTGAGGACAATTTGAAGCTAGATGAAGTGACCATCGTGGCGGAGGTGCAACGCAATACCGACGTGGCCCTGTTGACCTTGAAGAAAAAATCTACTGCCATGGTCGACGGCATTTCGGCAGCGCGCATTAGCCAAATCGGTGATGCAACTGCGGTAGAAGCTGCCAAGCGAGTAACCGGCGTGACCGTAGAAGGCGGAAAATATGTCTACATCCGCGGACTGGGCGATCGCTATTCCAAGACCACCTTAAACGGTATGGACATTCCCGGATTGGACCCCGACAAAAACACCATCCAAATGGACATTTTCCCGACGGATTTGGTGAGCAATATTGTGGTAAGTAAGTCCTTTACGGCCGACCAGCCTGCTGACTTCACGGGAGGTTTATTGAACATCGAAACTAAAGCTTTCCCGGACAAGAAACTGGGCAGTTTCTCGATCAGTACGAGCTACAATCCTGCCATGAACTTGAACCCTAACTACCTCACCTACCAGGGAGGTAGCCTGGATTTCTTAGGCTTTGACGATGGAACTCGTCGCTTGCCTGCTGGAGCGCGCGCATCCCAAATCCCTACGCCCATTTTCTTCCCAACCAGCGAGGTCAACGCCTTTGTGCAGAGCTTTAACCCCACGTTGGGCGCCATGAAGCGCATGTCCCTCATGGACGTGAGCATGGGCTATTCGGCTGGAAATCAGTGGGAAGGCAAGAAGGCCACCAAGACTGGTGAGATCCCCAAGTTGGGCTATGTGTTCTCTTTGACCTACAAGAACAATTACACCTTCTACGACGACGTGTTCTACGGAGAATACCAGCGCTACTCCGACCCCAACGCCTATGAAATGCGCTACGCCACCAAACAGACGGGCCAATTGGGCGAACAAAGCACCCTTATTGGCGGCATTTTGGGTTTCGCGTACAAGACCAATTTGAAGAAGTACCGCTTTACCCTCATGCACCTTCAAAATGGCGAGAGCCGTGCGGGTCAATTTATGATTGACAATGACGACGAAGCGGTGGGCCAATCAGGCTATTTGGCCTTTGCTAACAACTTGGAGTACAACCAGCGCTCCTTGACCAACATTCTGATCAACGGAACCACGGTAAAGCCGGAAAAAAATACCGAAATCGATTGGCGCTTCTCGCCCACCTTGTCGCTTTCAACGGATCCAGACATCCGCAAAACTGCCTTTACCTATGGGCCCTTAGATACCTTCTTTTCTGCAGGTGCCGGCGGCAATCCATCGCGTATCTGGCGCTATTTGCAAGAAGTGAATCTGCCATTCCGCTACGACATCACGAAGAGGTATACCTTCATGGATGAGCCGGCCAAATTGCTCTACGGGGTAGGTAATGCCTTTAAATTCCGGCACTACGAAATCCTATTCTTCGACATGCAGTTCTTTGGGCTGCAGAATTGGTCCAGCGACGATCCCAACCAGGTCTTAAATCCGGACAATATCTACCCGAATTACCCCAACCGCATCTACTACCAATCGGGCAACAACACCCCCAACCCGAACGAGTACGCCTCTAACAGCAACACCGCTCATGCCTATGTAAGCACGGAAGTGGCTTTGAATATTCGCACCAAAGCCGTGGTCGGTCTACGTGCTGAGCACTTCATCCAGCGCCACACGGGTCGCGACCAGACCTACGCAAGTGGGGACGTGACCAACGGCAAGAACCTGACAAATGACATCGTTCTGAATTCTTTGGATCTCTTCCCTTCACTGAACGTGATTTATTCGTTGAACGAGTCCCAGAACCTGCGTTTGTCTGCTACCCGCACCATCGCTCGTCCTTCCTTCAAGGAATTGAGCTTTGCCCAGATCATTGACCCACTGACGAACCGAATTTTCAACGGCTCCTTCTTTGAGTACGCCGCATGGTCCGGTCAACTCGTCGAAACCCGTATCAACAACGCCGACCTCCGTTGGGAAAAGTTCTTCGAACGCGGCCAAATGTTCTCCATCAGTGGCTTCTTCAAGGACTTCAACAATCCCATCGAACTCGTGCGCATCGCCGAACAGCAAACCTCCACGGAATTCCAACCCCGAAACGTGGGCCGCGGCACGATGCTGGGCGCTGAAGTGGAATGGAACGCCAGCTTTGCGGGTCTGAGCCAAAAATTGGAAAACCTCTTCTTCAACGGCAACATCACGCTGATCGAATCGCAAATCACCATGAGCGACGTGGAGTTTAACTCTCGCAAGAGCTACGAACGCGTAGGCGAAACCATCGTCAACACTCGAGCTATGGCCGGCCAGAGCCCTTACGTTTTGAACGGCGGCCTGAGCTACACCGCCCCCGAGAGCCAAACCAACCTGGGCATCTACTACAACGTCAAAGGCCCGACCCTTCAAATCGTGGGCATGGGCTTGTTCCCTGACGTGTACACGCAGCCCTTCCACAGCCTCAATTTCAGCTTCACGACCAAGCTGGGCAAGGAGAAGGGCATCGACCTAAAGCTGCGCGCGAGCAACCTGCTCAACGACGACGTGCTCAGCGTCTACAAATCCTACGGTGCCACGGACCAAATTTTCAGCCGCTACGCACCGGGATGGGGCGTCAGCGCGGGCTTGACTTTCAAGCTTTAAGATTCTAGAAAGCGGGCCGGGCCCGCTTTCTTTTTGGCCCCTTCTGACCTACCTTTGAACCTAGGTATGCATACCGGTTTAAAACGTTGGCAAATGGTTTGGCTCCTCGCCCTGGTGGCGGGGAATTTTTCGCTTTGGGGGCAGGCACCTGAGCGCATTCGGATCATGACCTACAACCTGCTCAACTACCGGAATATCACCAGCTACTGCCCGAGCAGTAGCAACAACCCCGTCACCAAAGAAGGCTACCTCGCGACCATTGTGGACTACACCCAGCCGGACCTTCTCGTCTGCAACGAAGTAAATGGGGACAACACCACGCCGCACGGCCGCATCCTCACCTACAGCCTCAATGTCAACGGCGAGACGCGCTGGGAAAAGACCGACTTTTTCTCCAACGGTTCGTCGCTCATGAACGGCATTTACTACGACCAAACCAAGCTCGGGTTGCTCGACCAAGACATTATCACCAAAGATGTGAGCAACCAGAATTTGGTCCGCGGCATTGACGTGAAGCGCTTCTATTACAAGGACAGCTTGCTCGCCATCCATCCCGATACGGTCATCTTCACCGTTTTCGCGGCGCATTTGAAGGCGGGCTCTACCGCCAGCGACATCGCCGATCGTGCCCGTGAGACCGCGGCCTTGATGGCCTACATCCAGTCGCACAACGTGGGGGACTACTACTTTTTGGCCGGGGACCTCAACATGCCCAAGAGCCAAGAAACAGGCTTCCAAAATTTGCTGAATCCCAGCACGAGCAGCATTCGGTTTAACGATCCGGAGAACCAGCCTGGGAATTGGAACAACAACTACACCTTCCGCAACCTGCACACGCAGAGCACTCGGGATGGCGCTACGAACAGCGGCTGCTTTTCCGGGGGTGGCTTGGACGACCGCTTTGACCACATCCTGTTCAACGACAACGTGGCCAATGGCTCCGGGAAAATGACCTACGTGGCGGGTTCCTTGACGCCTGTGGGCAACGACGGGCTGCACTTCAACTCGTCCATCAATTCCCCGACCAACAATTCCGTTCCCGCTACGGTGCTGACGGCCTTGTACGAGATGAGCGACCACCTGCCCGTGTACGTGGACATCGACGTGGAGCGCTTGCAGATTTCCGTAGATGAAACGCACGCGCTTCCCGTCCAAATTTTAGGCAACCGGCAAGACGGCTACTGGGTGGAGCTGAGCCAAGCGGCCATGGGCGCTAAATGGCGCTGTGTGGACCTCTTGGGCCGAACGCTCCTGAGCGGCCCGGTCTCCTCCCTACGTTTTCCACTCGAGCTGCCAGCGTCTTCGGGCCTGGTGCTCTTTGTTCTTGAACCGCAGGGGCGCCTGCAAAGCACCCTCAAGCTGCCATGAGAAAGTTCCATCTGACGCTTGCTGCTTTGATTTTGGGCGCTGGATTCCTGCATGCGCAGAACTTCGTGGAGAAGTTGACCAATGCCAGCAACGTGCGCATGACCGTGACCAATGTGGGCACCTTTGGCAATGCGTTTCGCGGCTACAAAGACGGGACAGGGAATCCGTCGGGCGAATATCCTGCGGGGTCTGGGACGGAGCATTTGTTTGAGTCGGGCATTTGGATCGGCGGCGTGGATGGGAGCGGCACCGTGCGGGTGAGCACCTCTGCCTACGATGCGCCGCAAGGCTATGCACCCGGCCGAGGGGGCTTTGAGTTTACCAATTCGGTGGGGGGCATGCAGGAGATTTCGTCGCTGCGGGACAACCCCAATTTCCGCCCCGAGGCCGTCTCGCACCAGGACTTCAAGAGCACCTTTACGGATGCCAACTTGCTCGTTCCGGGCACCTCCATTCCCATCAGTGGCCACACGACGCCCATGGGCTTGGAAGTGACCATGGAGACCTACAACTGGAACTACCGCTTTTCGGACTTTTTTGTCATCGCCAACCTCACGATTAAAAACGTGGGCCTCGAAACCTACGACGACCTCCACATTGCCCTTTGGGCGAATACCGTGGTGCGCAACATCAACGCCACCCCAGCCGGTTCGGGCGGGGCAGTCTTCTATTCGCAGGGCGGCAACGGCTATTTGGACAGCCTGCACATGGCGTACTGCTATGACGCGACGGGCGATGTGGGCTTGACCGATTCCTACATCGGCCAAAAATTCCTGGGCGCCGAAGACAAGAACGGCTTCAAACATCCCGACATCACGCCCGGCTTCAAGGACCACTACAACGCGTGGATTTTTAACAATTCGGGCCAAGCCCTCTTCTTCTTCCCCACCTCGGATCCGCAGCGCTACGTCAAGATGACGGAAGGCCTCAACCAGAACCCCTGTTGGGAGGACCCCCAAGGCGTAGACTGCCAAAACGGCGTCGGCATGAACATCCAAGGCTTGTTGAATGCGAGCGGGAACCGTTCGGACCTTGTGAGCGTTGGGCCCTTTAGTGCCTTTGCCCCCGGGGACGAAATCACCCTCGCCTTCGCCTTTGTCATGGGCAAAAAAGTGGACGATGGCCAGCCCAATAGCGCCAACACCGCGGCCCAAAAAGCGCGCTTCATCAGCAATGCCGAATGGGCCCAAGTCGCGTACAACGGTGAAGACATCAACTTCAACGGCCTCCTCGACGAGGGCGAAGACCGCGACGGCAACGGCAAAATCACCCGCTTCATTCTTCCCAGCCCCCCAGATGCCCCCCGCATGCGCGCCGTTCCCGGCGACCACCGCATTGACCTCTTCTGGGCGCGCAATGCCGAAGAAAGTGTGGACCCCATCACCCAGAAAAAGGACTTTGAAGGCTACCGCGTCTACTTGAGTCGCTTGGGCTTTGATGTGGAAGGCAGCCAGAACCTCTCCGAAGATTTTGTCCGTGCCGCCGAGTACGACCTGTCCGGCAACGGGCTCTTCTACGAAACGGGCCTTTCCGACATCGCCTTACCCGAGCCGCTATACTTTGCCGGCGACACGACGGCCTACCACTACCACTATGCCCTGGAGGGCTTGCCCAACGGCTGGCAGCATGCGGTCGCCGTGACCGCCTTTGACCAGGGAAATCCGGACACCCAGCTGGAATCGCTGGAGTCCAGCTTCTTGGCCAATGACGTGCGCGCCTTTGCGGGCACCCCTGCCAACCCGAGCATGAAGAACTTCCCGCCCTTCGTCTACCCCAACCCCTACTACGCTGGGGCTGCCTGGGAGGGCCAATCCAACTTCCAAGAGGAATCCCGCAAATTGGTCTTTGCCAACCTCCCTGCGGATTGCCGCATTACGATTACCTCTCCTGCGGGCGATGTCATGGACCAGTTTGAGCACCATGCGGACTACCAAGGCGGCGACATTCGCTGGTTCCAAACCTTTGCGGGCGAGTCCGCGGAAGACCGCGTCTTCTCGGGCGGCGAACACGCCTGGGACTTGCTGACCGATCAAAGTCAAATCCTCGCCCGAGGACTCTACTTCTACGCCGTACAAGACCTCCAAACCGGAGAACTCTTCACCGGCCAATTCACCGTTTTAAAATGACCAATCTCTCAACTATGAAGCGTTTTCTCACCCTCTGTGTAGGCCTATGGAGTTTTGCCACGTTTGGCCAAACCTTGCCCTACACCTCGATCACGAACATCCAGTACGTTTCAGCCACCGACTTGGCTGCGTGCAACGACACCTCCGCCTATTTGGGCGATACCGTCATGACCTACGGCATCGTGGTCACTCCAGGGGATGTCTCGGAGGTCGCATCGGGCTCCGTTCAAGGCGGTCACCGTCCCTTCTTCTTCTTGGTGGATACGGTCGCTCAAGGCGCGGCAGGTTCTTTCCGCGGCATGGAGTGCATGGGCGTTTACACCAACGCACAAGGTCAACTCCTCCCCTTGCCCAACGTAGAGTACTTGCTCCCCGGCGATTTGGTCAAGTTTACCGGCCGTGTGGGCGCGTACAACAACGGCACCCAGCTCGAGGCCATCGACGGCAACTCCTTGCAGGTGATTGGCTCGCGTCCTGTTCCAACTCCCGCGCAGATCACGGTGGGCGATTTGAACGACCCCTTGCGCGTCAATATTTTGACTACGGGCGAGCAGTGGGAGAATGCCTTTGTCGAATTCAACAACGTCACCGTCACGGAGGTCATTCCGTTTTCGGGCAACCGCATCAGCTTCAATGTGGTGGACGGCAACGGCAACAAGATTAACGTTTCGGACCGCTTCTTGGCCCAAAAGCTCCCCTCTTGGCAAACCGTCAACCCCTATTCTCCCCAGTCCACGGGTTCCTTTGTGACGCCCGTCCCCGGCACGTTCTACTCCAGCTTGAAAGGCGTGGTCCGCCACGACGGCAACGGCTGTTTGGTGGGCTCTGGCTCGCGCGGCTATGAATTGAACCCCTTCGATTCCACGCACTATGTGGTCGCCTACGCGCCTCCCTACATTTCCAACTTTGAGCGCGATCCCATGGTCCCCACCCCCAACCAGTCGGTGGACCTCGTGTGCAACATCACCGACTTTGACGGCACCGTGGATTCCGTGTTTGTGTACTACAGTGCGGACACCTCTTTGCTGCCCACGCAGTTTACCAAGATGGCCATGACCTTGGCGGCCGGTTCCACGGACGAATACGAAGCGACTCTGCCCAACCAACCCCTTGGCACCTTGGTGCGCTACTACATTTTGGCCTGGGACAACGAGAGCAATGCGTCCTACTACCCCACCACTCCCGTGGGTCAAGTTCAGCCCAATGTGGACTATTACACGGTTCGCCAAAACGGCGCCATCATTCAAGACTTGCAGTTCACCCTGTCCAGCAATGGCAACAGCCCCTACATGGGCCAAAACGTCACGGTGAAGGGCATCGTAACCGCATCGACCAAGCAGCACGACTTGGGCTTCTTGTACATTCAAGATGCCGGCGGTGGTCCTTGGAGCGGCATTTGGTGTGTGGGGTCGGGCATCACCCAATTCTTCCGCGAAGAAGAAGTCATCGTGAGCGGCACCGTTGAAGAGTACTACGGCATGACCCGCTTGAACGTGGCGTCAATCAGCAAGACGGGCAACCGCATGCTACCTGTTGCCGCTGTGGTCAATCCCTCCGACAGCGCCGAGAAATACGGCTACGCCTGGGAGAAATGGGAAGGCTGTTTGGTTCGCTTGGAAGATCCCGCCCAGCAGAAATTGCACATTGCCCAAACCAACCTGGGCTATGGCGACTATGCCGTTTCCAACACGCCTGGCGCAGGCTACTGGAACCGCGCTTTGGTATTGGCCGGACGTCAATCCGCCACCTCCTTTAGCTCCCTGTATGTGCAGCTTGTGACCAATGCCGCCTACGACACTTTGGACGGTAGCATGGAAGTCACGCCTATCGTGGTGAGCGATACGATGAACATGGATGCAGTAGAGGGTATTTGCTTCTACGGTTTCAGTAATTTCCGTGTCCTTCCGCGCAACAACGACGACTTTATCGGTATCAACGTCTCCCTCGATACGACCGACCTGCCCCAAAGCACGGTGGGCATCCAGCACCCAGATGCGCTTCAGGTCAAGGCCTACCCCAACCCCGGCCGTGAAACCCTCGTGGTGGAAGCAGAGGCGGGTAGTACCTACCAGCTCGTCGATGCCATGGGGCGTCCGGTCGCTGAGGGCACGCTGAGCCAGAACCGCAACACGTTGGCGCTAGGTCATTTGGGCCGAGGCACCTACCTCTTGGTGGTCGAAAAACACGGCCAGCGCCAAGTGCTCCGAATCGCCTTGATCGACTAAGTCGCACATGGGCTTTGCACACATTCCCGTTCGCAGCGCGCGCACCCTGGGTGCGGGTGGTCTCCTCGTGGCGCTCCTCGCCATGGGCGGCATGGGCTGTGACCGTGGCGAAGCCATTGACAACGTCGCGCCGGAAACGCATTTGGCCGTCAAGTACATTGAACGGACCGGAGCCGACCGCCTCAACTCCAAAGTGAGCATGAGTTGGTACGGTACGGACGTGGACGGCTACGTGACCGGCTATGAGCTGTCCCTGGACGGCAGCACCTGGAAGCACAGCGCCAAGCAAGACAGCGTTTTCCTCTTTTCCATTCCCGCAGGTAGCGATACGGCGGACATCACGTTGTACGTTCGGGCCATTGACAACCAAGGGCAGCGCGACGAGAGTCCCGCCAGTTTGGTCTTCCCGCTGAAGAACGCTCCCCCGGTGGCCGAAGTGGACCAGACCTCGCAGTCTTTGGGTGCTGCCCTGGGCGTCCTGACCTACCGCTGGACCGCCACGGATCCCGACGGAAATGAAACGATTGCCGGCGCAGAGATTCGAATGAACAACGGCACCTGGTACCCCATCGACCCCAAGCAGCCCATGCTCACCTTTGTGCTGGAGCCCGATGCGGGCGGGGGTATGGGAGCCACGGCGTCGCTTTTTTATGGAAATGCGGTGCAACCCGCCCTGACCGGTTTGGATGGCCTGCAAGAAAACGGCGGAAACATCTTCCAAGTGCGCTTGACGGACATCGCCGGTGCAACGAGTGAAGTGGATTCCGCTTTGGAGGTTACCCTCCTGCGTCCAACCTCCGACCTTTTAGTCATCAGCGGGCAAACCGCTTCAGTCACGTCCAGCTACCAAGGCTGGCTCAACGCCTTGTCCTTGAGCTACGACTTGCTCGACCTCAATGCAAACAGCGGCGAGGCCCGACCGTACTACTGGAATCCGACGTTCAAGCATATTTTATCGCAGTACGACCGCGTGCTGGCGGTGACCAATTCGGACAATGCCTTGGATCCAGTGACGGGGGCGACACAGCCCTTGCTGGCCCATATGGCGCAGGCGCTGCAGGCCTTCACGACGCAGGGCGGTAAGCTGATGACCAGTACGGCCTTTGGCCCCAACACGGACTTCACCCCCTACATCGGCGCCTTCCCCATGGACGGCATCGTGACGTCCACTGGGCAGGTGCGTTTGGTGCCCGATTCGGCCTTGGTGCCCCAGGTGAGCGGCAGCTATCCAGACCTTCACCCCAGCTCCATCGTCATTGGCATTAGCCCGTTGGTCGCTTCTGCGGACGCCGAAGTGTTCTACCGAGCGCAATTGACCAAATTGAGCGGATGGCAGGGCGACAATTTGGTGGCTGTACGCCGAAAGTACCTCGGCAATCCCGCCCACATCAACGAAGTCTTTTTCTCCGTCGAACTCCACCGTGTAGCCTCCAGCAGCCAAGCCATGGAAGACTTGCTCCAACAAATCCTCGTCTATGACTTTGCCTGGTAAGAAGCTGCTTTGGACCCTCGTCCTGGTGCTCGCCACGGTCAGCGGCTGGGCGCAGAAGACAGGTATTTTGCGCGGCACTGTGACCGACGCCGAAACGGGCGAGACCCTGCCCAACGTGGGCATCACCTTGGTGGGCACCTACCTCAGTGCGGTCACCGACTTTGACGGCAAGTACCAAATTCCCGGGGTGCCCGCAGGCGACTACAGTATGAAGGTGCAGGTCCTCGGCTATGGAACGCAGGTCATCAACGGCTTGCGGGTAGAGGGCGGTAAAATCGTCCAACGCAACATCAAGCTGAGTTCCTCTGTGGACGTCTTGCAGACTGTTACGGTGTTGGGCCAGCGCTCTCAGGTGGACTTGGAGTCGGCCAAGAGCGAACGCTCGATTACGGGTGATGACATTGCGCAGATGAACGTTCGGTCCGTGGAGGAAGTCGTCTCCCTCCAAGCCGGCGTGGCTAAGACCAATGACGGTATCCAAATTCGGGGCGCCCGCGTCTACGAGACCGAATACCTCGTCGACGGCATTTCGGCGCAAGATCCGCTCGCGGGAACGGGCTTTGGGGTTCGCGTGCAATCCTCCGCCATCCAAAGTGTGAAAGTCACCACGGGCGGCGCATCGGCCGAATACGGCGGCGGCTCCTCGGGTGTTATTTCGACCCGCATTCGCGAGGGCGGCGAGCGCTTGGAAGTTTCGGGGCGCTACGTGCGCGACTACCTGGGCAGCACCGACGCCCTGACCAGCTTCAACACGGACCAAGCCGAACTCAACGTCTCCTTCCCCCTGCCCGGCACCAAGCAGAAAGTGACCGTATTTAATTCGGCCACCATGGACATTACGGATGAGTACTTCCCCACCGTGGCCGATCAGCTGCACTCCTCCCTCTTCCCCAACAACCCCGAACAATGGGCGCCCCGCGAAAGCAACAGCTGGACGCACACCGCGAAGGTGGGTTGGCAAATCAAGAACGGCACCAAGCTGACGGCTACCAACCAGCATTCGCTCAACATCAACCAGAATTCACGCACGCTGCAAATTGTGGGCTTTGACGCCATTCTCGCGCCAGGCTACCAGTATGCGCGCAGCAAGAATTTGGACAACGCGACCACCTACACGCACCACAGCAATTTGACGGCTTTGAATCTGACGCATGTCTTTAGTCCGCAGTGGGGCTTGACGCTGAGCGCGGGCCGAATGTTCACCAACCTGCGCGCCGACGCCAACGGCCGCCCCTTCCGCACCGCAACGGTGGACGGCATTTTGGACGAAGACAACATCGCCTCCTACCCCTTGGACGTCTTCAACCCCTACGACCCCAGCGGCATCTTCTACATCCGCCCCGGCGACGGCCTGGTCAACAACGGAGGCATCACCTCTACCTGGCACGACCACTACGCTCAAGAATACACCCTGCGCGGCAAAGTGAACTACTACCCCAAAAACAACGTCCACCAAATCGCCACCGGCTGGGAACACCAGTGGAACGAATACCAATGGGTCGACGTCACCGCTCCATGGGTGGGCGCGCCCATTCAGCTCAACGACAGTGTGAGTACGCCAAGTATCAGCATTGGTTCGAGCAATGACATTTGGAAGGTCAATCCGCAGAAGGGCGGCGCCTTTTTGGAGGACCAAATCAGCTATAAGGGCATTCAAGCCAGCCTAGGCATGCGCTTTAACTACTGGGCTCCGGGCGCCTTTGCAGACCAAGCGATCGCCGACTCGACCGCGCCCGTCATTCCCGCCATTCGCAGCGACTACCTCGCCAAGACCTTGAGCCTGGGCGGCCTGCGCTGGAAAGCCCGCATGCTCCCGCGCGTCAACGTCTCCTTTCCCGTGCGGGCCAACCACGTGCTCTACTTCAACTACGGCCACAGCATGCGCTTGCCCCACCCCCGCTTTATCTACGCCGGTTTGGATCCCGTGTATCAGGACCGAAGCTTCTTGAGCTTCCTGGGCAACCCTGACTTGGACCCTGAAGTAAACGTGTCCTACGAGGTGGGCTACAAAGCCGCGCTGACCCGCGACTTGGCCATCACCGTAGGCGCCTACAACAACAACCGCTTTGACTACATCGTCTCCCGCCGCGTCATCGTAAAAGACCAAACGGGACGCCCCGTGACCAAAACGATGTACATCAACCAGGACTACGCCAAGATTCAAGGTTTGGAGCTGGGCGTAGACTACCGCTTAGGACGCCACTTCCGCCTTTTTGGCAACGGCAGCTTCCAAGTGGCCCGAGGCAAATCCAATTCAGCCCGCGAGTCCGCGCTTCAAATTGAGCAAAACGGCGAAGTTTCCTTGACCCGCGAGACCTTCTTGGCCTGGGACCGCCCCTGGAGCACCAACTGGGGCATCTTCTTCACCCCCGACAGCACCCTCAAAGTGGGTCGCTTGAGCCTAGCCGGCCTGAGCGGTTACCTGCAGTACAATGCCTCCTCCGGCTACCGCTACACCCCCTACGAATACATCGGTGTGAACGATTTGGGCCGTCCCCAGTACCAACCGCTGATCGACCAGTACTTGGCCAAGTTGGCCCAGCCTTGGCACAACTTTGACAGCAAGTGGTCGTACACGCTTTCCCGTGGCAAGTACCAGCGCGGGGCCACCATTTCGGTTGAGATTAAAAACATCTTCAACCGAAAGAACGCGCAGATCATCAACCCCATCACGGGCCGCGCCTACGAATACGGCGATGACGTGCCCAATGAATGGCGCGATCCTCGCCCCGAATACAACGGACCCCAAGAGTTTGGCCTGGACCCCCGCAATCCCGCCCGCTACCAGGCGCCTCGTCAAATCCTCTACGGCATCACCTTCAAGCTATGAGAAAGACCTTCTTCCTCCTCTCCTTGGTGGCTGCCGCAGTAGCTGGGCATGCGCAACTTTTACCCTCCTACGGGGGTGAGCGTGCGGGACAGTCGGCCTTCCCCTTCCTGAAGAATGATTTGCACGTGCGTTCGGCTGGTTTGGCCGGGGCCTCCGTAGCGCTCCCGGGAGATGCCTACGCCTTGGCCCAAAATCCCGCCGGCATGGCCTCCCTCAAAGGCACTTCCGTGGCCCTCAGCCATCTGGGCCTCAGCGGGGGCACGCAACAGGCCGGATTCTTCTTGTCCAAGCCCCAGAAAGGCCGCGACGCCGCATGGGGCCTGAGCATCAACCACGTGCAAACTCCCGGCTTTGCGGAGCGCACCGAATTCCAGCCCGGCGGAACCGGCTACCAGCTCTATTCCTCCCAAAGCAGCGTCGGCGTCAGCTATGCCCAACGCCTGAGCGAACAGTTTCAGCTCGGCGTGACCCTCAAGGGCATTGGCGAAGTCTATACCATCGGCAGCCAAAGCGGCGCATACACGGCGATGACCGCCGCGGCCGACGTCGGCTTCCTCTACACCACGGACGTCAAGGACCTCCGCTTCGCCGTCGTCTTGAAAAACTTTGGCGGCTCCTCCGCCTTGACGGGAGATTTCTTGGCGGTCGACTTCAACCGAAGCCCCATCCAAGGCCTGGAATCCAACACCCTCCCCACGGAGTTTGCCATGGGCTTGAGCATGGTTCCTTGGCAGCAGGGCAGCCAGTCGCTCTTAATCGCAGCCCAGCTTGTGCACCCCAACGACAACGCGGAAAACTACCGCATTGGCCTGGAATACCGTCCAAACACCCGGATCGCCGCACGAATTGGAAGCAAATTGAACACCCGCGGCCAAAGCTGGCCCGTGGGGGGTCTGTCCTACGACGGTGGCGCCCTAGGCCCCTTCCAAATGCGCATCGATGTAGCGGTTCAACGCACCGATGCCATGGGTTGGCGCAATACGCTGGGTCTGGTCTTCACCCCTAAATCCGAACGCCCATGATGCGCCTTCGCCTCCTCGCCTTTGCCGCCGCGCTGAGCTTGATCAGCTGCGAAGGCTACTTTGGCACCAAAACCGACCTGGGCTTCATCGATGTCCCCAATTACAGTGTGCGCGACATTGCCTACGTGCCCATTCAACCCGCCTTCACAGGCTTTGTGCATCCCTCGGACCTCTGCGTGGGCTTTGACGAATTGCTCTACGTCGTGGACGAGGCCACCGAAGAGATTATTTGCCTCAACGAGTCCGGCGTGGAGCAGGGCCGTCTGACCATTCCTGGGGTGACGACCGTTCGCCAGGACCGCCGCTTGGACCTCTTGGCCATTGGGCGCCACGACACCACCATCAATGGGGTCAGTTATTCCCTGGCCTGCTTGTACCGCATCCACCAAATTGGCCCCAACGGCGAATACGGGCTGCCCTACGCCCAAGTGGTGCACAAAACCGTCCATCCCTTCTACTTCAAGAATACCTTCTCGACTTCGGATGCTCAGGTGACCTTTGGGCAGGTTGCCGTTCTCGCCAGCAACCAATCCGAAAAGAACAACCGCTACTACCTCACGCGCACCGGACCCTCCGCCAACAATGCCAACCAGGGCCCAGATGATGCGGTCATCCTCTTCGACAACGAGGACCAGTACGTTTCTCCCATTTCCGTGACGACCTCTTCGGGCTTGTACACCAACTACTTCCAGGATCCCAAGGGCCTCGTAAGTTTTGCCCAGCCTCCGCAGTACACCGCGGCCGTGGGCGATGATTTTTGGTTCACCTCCTTGGATCCGAACCAAGCGCTCCAAGTGCAGCACATGACCTTCGTTGAAACCGAATTTGGCGCCGACTACCGCCCCGTCATCTACAACGGCGACAACAGCCTCGCGGACAGCTGGATCAACAAAGCCAACCGCTTCACCGAACCCTGCGCCATGACCATGGCCGGCGATGCCACGCGCTACCTCTTTGTGGTGGACCGCCAGCGGGATTCCGTCTACCAGTTCACCGCTAGTGGCTTGGAGGGCATTCCACCGCCGCCCGCCTCCGGCGAAACGCGCTACACCAAAGTGTCCTTTGGCGGGGAAGGCAGTGGGCCCATGCAGTTCATTGAGCCGGCCGCCGTCGCCCACTACAAGAAAATCCTCTACGTCGTGGATGCCGGAAACGGCCGCATTTCCCGCTTTAAATGCACGCTCGACTTTGAATAACCTATAAAGTTCTCAAGCCTAACCTTGAGCTAACACCCAGCCATTTTAGACGCCGTAAATTTGACAGATTGAAGACCGAAACGATGAAAAAAATCTACACGCTTGCAGCACTAGCCCTATCCCTAGTCGCCTTTGCCGCCAACCACGCTGTTTCCGTGGTGAACAACAGTTTTTCTCCCGCCACCTTGACCATCGCCCAAGGCGATACCGTCACGTGGACGCAGGTGAATGGCGTTCACAACGTAAATGGCTCAACGAGCATCTTCGCCAGCAACCCTGCCAGTTTTGGCAATGGAGCTGCCGCAGGAGGCACCTGGACCTACCAGTACGTATTTACCACTGCGGGTTCCTACCAGTACCAATGTGACCCCCATGCCTCTTTCATGACAGGCAGCATCACGGTTACTGCAGCGGCTACCACAGCAAGCCCTTGTACGGAGTTCTTTATTTCGGAATATGTGGAAGGCTCTAGCAACAACAAAGCGCTGGAAATCTACAACCCCACCGCCACCGCCAAGAGCATTGCGGGCTACACCTTGGCCCTCTTCTCCAACGGCGCAACGAGCACGACTAACACCTTCGTATTCCCCGCTGGAACCACGATTCCCGCACATGGCACCTATGTGATTGCACACAACCAAGCAGCCGCTGGAATTTTGGCCGTAGCCGATACCAATTATTCCTACCCCAACGTCGTTAGCTACAACGGCGACGATGCGGTGGTGCTGTTAGATCCAAACAACGATACCCTGGACATCATTGGCATCGTTGGTGTAGATCCTGGTAGCAACTGGACCGTCGGTTCGGGTGCCACCAATGAACATACGTTGGAGCGCATGACCTCTATCACGCAAGGACAATTGGACTGGAGCATCGGCGCGACCGAATGGACCGTCTATCCCCAGAATACCTTCACGCAGTTGGGCGCACATACCTCTTCCTGTGCGAGCACCCCTCCTGCCTACGACATGATCGGCGACTACACCTCGGTGGACGCCAACGGTGTGGCCGACAGCTTGACCGCCTATGCCCACTTCATCGGCACCATCTTTACCATTGACTACGACGGAAATTCTGGCTACAGCTTCTACATCCATGACGGAACGGGTGGTATCAACGTGTACAAGTCCAGTGATTTGGGTAGCTACACAGCCCCAGAACGCGGCGATTCCATCGAAGTCTACGGTACCATTATCCAATACAATGGATTGACGGAAATTGCTCCAGATACCATCAACGTTTTGGCCACAGGCGCCGCTACGCAAAACGCAACAGTGACCACCACGTTGGACGAGCCTCAAGAGTCCGAGTTGGTGCGCATCAACAACGTTAGCTTGGTCACTCCTTCCCAGTGGACCAACAGCGGTTCGGGCTTCAACGTGGACGTTACCAACGGCACGAGCACCTACGTTGTTCGCATTGATGCGGATTGCAACCTCTACGGAACAGCCGCTCCTACGGGCACTTTTGACGTCGTAGGCGTAGGCAGTCAGTACGACTACAGCAGCCCCTACACCAGCGGCTACCAACTTTTCCCGCGCGACACCAATGACATCATCTACGGTGGCACGGTATCTAACCTCGATGCAATTGGCGACTACAACAACGTGGATGCCTCAGGTGTTGCGGACAGCTTGGGTGTCAACGCCCGCTTCCAAGGCACGGTCTTCACGATCGACTTTGACGGCAATGCGGGTTACAGCTTGTACATCCATGATGGTACGGGCGGTATCAACATCTACAAGTCCACCGACATTGGCAGTTACACGTCTCCCATGATGGGCGATGTGATTGAGGTATACGGTACCATTGCGCAGTACAACGGTTTGACCGAACTCATTCCCGACAGCTTGACGCTTGTGAGCATGGGCGGCACGATCCAAACGCCCACCTTGGCGAGCACCTTGGGCGAAGCTCAGGAGTCAGAACTCGTTCGCTTCAACAACATGTCTTTGGTCACCCCTTCGCAGTGGACCAACAGCGGTTCGGGCTTTAACGTCGACATTACCGACGGTTCCAACACCTACACGATGCGCATCGACGCCGACTGCAACCTCTACGGCACGGCAGCGCCTACCGGCTTATTCGACGTCATCGGCGTGGGCAGCCAGTACGACAACAGCAGCCCCTACACCAGCGGCTACCAGCTCTTCCCGCGCGACACCGCAGATATCATCCCCGTGGTGGCAACGAATCCAAGCATCCGCTTTGCCTTGGCAGCTCAATCTGCTTTGGAGGGCAACGTGACCGAAAACATTCACTTGGTGATCAACCCTACCTACGCCTCCGCTTCAACGGTAACTATCCGCCACAACGCGGGTGCCGGTTTTGTAGTTGGAACGGATGCAACGTTTAGCCCCAGCATTTCCGCTACGGGCACGAGCATCACGGTACCTGCCAATGCCGATACGGTTACCCTGTCTATCACCTTGATTGACGATGCACTGACGGAAGGCGATGAGTCGATCGACCTTTTGATTGACGCTGCAGGATCGGGCCTTCAAATTGGGGCTATCGACTCCATGCGCTTCACCATTGTCGACAACGACATCATCATCCCTACCTACGCTATTCCCCAAATCAAGGGTCAAGACGCCAACGGCGTCAATGACTCAAACGGAGTCTACTGTAAGGTGATTGGCACCGTGCTCGGCGTGAATACGCAGAGTGCAAGCACGGGCAACGTAGCCTTCACCATCCACGATGGCACGGTGGGCTTTGGCGTATTCTCACCTGCAAGCGCTAACCACAACTACAGCGTGAATGAAGGCGATGTGGTACGTGTAATCGGTACCATCGGCCAGTTCAACGGCTTGGCTCAGGTGAACGCGGATTCTATTGCCATTGTGAGCACAGGCGCGGCCTTGCCCACCCCCACGACGATTGTTGCCTTGGATGAAAGCACGGAAAGTGACTTGCTCCGCATGAACAACGTGACTATCGTAAACCCAGCACAGTGGACCAATGCCGGCTCCGGCTTCAACGTCGACATCACGGACGGTACTAACACCATCCAGTTGCGCATTGACGCCGATGTGGACCTCTACAGCCAGCCATGCCCCGTGGGCACTTTTGACGTGGTTGGTATTGGTGGCCAGTACGACAACAGCAGCCCCTACACCAGCGGCTACCAGATGCTTCCCCGCTACATTGCTGACGTGATCTTCCCCACGCCTATGTCCTACGACTTGGCGGTTACAGAAATCATGGCGGGCTCTAACGATCCTAACAGCAACGTGAGCGATGACTGGTTTGAAATTCTCAACTACGGTTCAACCGCGGTGAATTTGGACGGTTTCTCTTGGGATGATAACAGCTTGGCTCCAGGTACCTCCACCTTCCAGAACGTGACCATCGCTCCAGGCGAGGCCATCGTGGTTTGGGCAGGCGTTCAGGCCAACGAAGGAGACTTCATGGCTGCTTGGGGCATCGGCAGCACCAACGTTCAGGTCATCTCTTCCGACGAGCTGGTTAACGGTGCCTACCCTTCATTGAGCTCCAGCAGTGACGTGGTGGTCCTTTTCGACACCTCAGCCAACCCCATCGAAATCTGCAAGGCCGAATACACCAACACCCTCGCCGGTCACTCCGTAGAATTTGACACCAACTGCACCTACCTCGGCAATGCCACCGTAGGCGTGCGCGGTGCCTACACCTCAACGGGTACGGACGTAGGTTCTCCAGGCAACCAAACCATCAGCGTGGGTGAAAACAGCCTAGACAAGGTTCGTTTGTACCCCAACCCTGCAGGTACCGTAGCCACGCTGAAGCTCCCCATGGAGGGCAGCAAGTCAGTGACGGTATTGAACGCCTTGGGTCAGCCCGTCATAAGCCAACGCACTTCATCTAATGAGCTCCATGTGAATGTGGCTTCGATGAAGGCCGGTATCTACATGGTCCGAATTCAAAGCGAAGCCGGTCAGCGCACCTTGCGCTTGGTGGTTCAACACTAAAGGCTGTTGCTACAAAACAGAAAGCCGGCCCTTGCGGACCGGCTTTTTTTTGTTTCCTGCTTCTGCCGGAGCAAGCTGCGCAGATGCGGGCATAAAAAAACCAGCGCTTTCGGCGCTGGTTTTTTGGGTGGAGCGAAAGACGGGATTCGAACCCGCGACCCCGACCTTGGCAAGGTCGTGCTCTACCAACTGAGCTACTTTCGCA